>Ga0209535_1002429_pt1 | contig 12149 bp, 13 predicted proteins | sample LinPmetageLP28_FD_184041 | JGI IMG/M metagenome (GOLD analysis project Ga0209535, IMG submission 184041) | Marine viral communities from the Pacific Ocean - LP-28 (SPAdes) (version 2) | ecosystem: Environmental > Aquatic > Marine > Oceanic | place: Pacific Ocean | collected 2009-08-22
TTTAGTACAGTGTTAAAATTATTTGAAGCAGTTTGAAATGCAGACTGTAAACTGTTAAAAGTACTTTCATCAAATGCAGAGCTGTCGCCTAATGTGTCTAGAAAGTTGCTGATATTTTGTGTAGCAGTTTGAAATGCTGTGTCTGTAGATTCATTTTTTGAATTTATTAATTCTACAGCAGTTCTAAGTGTTTTCATTGCTGAGTCTACTGCCCCACTTACTGTGCCAAAGTGTCCTGCCACTCCTTTGTTTATACTGTCAGCAGTGTAGCCATAAAGATTAGGAATAATTGATTCAAAACCTTGCACATCTTGTACATGATCTAAAAATGTTCCTGTATTAGGCCTATCATCATTTAGATCCTGTTGGCCTAGTACACCTGTAAATATTTTTGTTGTGTGAAGATCTAGATCTTCTAATACTCGGCCAAGATTTAGATATGCATTTATGTTAAGTGTATCTGAAAGATCATTACGTTGACTTACTGTCAACACAGTACTCGCATCAACTTTTTGTGCTAGTGTTCTTGTTTTTAGCACAAAGCCTATATTAATTGGATTGATTAAGTTTTGTACACCTTGGTTGTTGAAGTTTGGTGAATTTTCTGCTAGAGTTTTAAGACCTTGATTGATTGCCATACTATCCTCCTACAAACACATTAGGTGAACCTTGGACTACTCTTGTGCAGGTTTTGTCGCCAACTCTGCCAACTCTAATGCCTTCTGCAAACACACTGCCAGTTGATGCTCTTAATTTTGCTGAGTGTGGACAACAACATACCGGACATTTACATGGTTTTAAATGAGTTGTGTTTGAGTGACCATCTCCTGACACAGGTATACCGTTTGCAAACACAGAACCAAAGTGTCCTTTTCTTTTTGGTGTTGAACAATGGGTTGCTTCTCTGTCGCCTCTTCTGGCTATTGGTCTTGTCATACCAATATTTATGTGTGTAAAAAATGTGCTGTTTTTAGTTGATCTAACGCAGTAATTGTAGATTACAATTTGAATTTTGAAAATTGTCCTTGCTTAACATCTTGTTTGATTCCACCAATGATATAAGATTCAACTTCTGTTTCTTGGGGAGCAACTTGCATACCTTTTGATGATAACCAGTGTTGAGTCCATGGAAGTGGATTTGCACTTGCAGGTATATCATAAATTGCATCATAGCCCAATGCTCTCAATCTCTTGTTGGCAATCCATTCTACATATTGTCCTAACAGTTTTTCGTTCAAGCCAATAATAGAACCGTCTTTGAACAAGTATTTTGCCCAGGCTTTTTCTTCTTCAACACAATCTTTAAACATTTGAATAACAATTTTGTCTGTGCCTTTCATTGCTTTGGTCATTTCAGGATCGTCTCCTTTTTGCCATGCTTTGATCACGTGTGTTGATAAATTTAAATGTGTTGCTTCATCTCTAGCAATTAGGCCTAGTATTTTTGCTGAACCTTCCATAAGTTTAAGTTCACCAAATGCAAATGTACAAGCAAATGATACGTAGAATCTTAATCCTTCTAATAAGTTAACAGTGTTCATTGCTAGGTAAAGTTGTCTTTTAAGATCAATCATGTCAACTTTTTTACCTACTGCATAATCCAGTGCCATTTTGCCAAACTTGTCATACTCTCCGGTTACACTTTTAGCTCTCTTTAAAATTTCTTTGTCTTCTAATATTGTGTCAAACACTTCTGTAGGATCACTGTATACGTTCTTCATGATGTGCGTGTATGATCTTGAATGAATAGTTTCAAAGAAGTCCCATGTAACTATACAACCTTCTAGTTCAGGATTTGAAACGTATGGCAAGAACATAAGACTTGGTCCTCTGCCTTGCACACTGTCTAGTAGTGTTTGGTATTTTAAGTTTGATGTGAATATGTGTTTTTGTTCTGGTCTAAAGTTTTGAAAGTCTGCTCTATCTTTTTGCAGTGATACCTCTTCTGGTCTCCAGAAGTAACCAATCATTGTTTGATTTAGTTTGTCAAATTGTGGATATTTAAAGTCATCATATCTTTGAATACCACCATCCTCACCAAAAAACATAGGTTGTTTAGTAAAGTCAACTTTATTTTGATTAAAAACTGTTTTTGTCATATTTTTTAATTGATTATATGGTACAGGCTTCGCACTCTCCATCATCTTCAGTGGTGGTATTTATTTGTCCTGTGCCATTTATATTGTTTAAGTCTTCAGGCAGTTCTACATCTTCTCCATTATCATCTGAGACCGTAGCGTCAATGCCTGCTGGTTGTACTTCATCTTCTTCACCTTTGAAATCATAAGTGTTTTGATAGTAACTTGTTTTCCAACCAAGTTTGTATGCTGTCAGCATATCCTGTGCCATTGCTGATAAAGGCACTTCGTTGTTTTCATAATGTAATGGATTGTATGACCAGTTTCCTGATATGGCTTGATCAAAATATTTCTGCATAACACTAACAATATTGATATAACCTGTGTTGCCCTGCATATCCCATAGTAAAGTGTAATCATTTTTAAGTTTAGGATAGCCAGGTACTATTTGTTTTAAAGGACCTTTTTTGCTTTTCTTGATTGATAATAGTGCTCTCGGTGGCTCAATACCATTGGTTGCATTTGAAACAACTGAACTTGATTCTGATGGCATCTGTGCCGACAATGTGCTGTGTCTTAGTCCATGCTTGGCAATGTTTTTTCTCAATGCCTCCCATGCATATCTTTGTTTGTGCGGAATAATTTCGTCCACTTCTTTTTTGTAGTGATCAATTGGTAGAAGTCCATCTGCATATTTTGTTCTATCAAATCCATCACACTTGCCTTTTTCTTTTGCAAGTTGATTTGATGCAGATAACAAGCAATATTGAAATGCTTCTGTCAGTCTATCAACTGAATCCCAAGCACCTTTATCTGAATATTTGTATCCTTGTTTTGCCAAGTAGTGTGCCAATCCAATATAACCTATACCTAAACTTCTTCTAGATTTTGTGGATACTTCTGCGGCTTTCACAGGATAGTCTTGGTAGTCAATAATTTCATCCAATGCTCTCACACTCAAGTCGCATAAGTTTTCTAGCTCGTCAAAATTACTAATTGCTCCAACATTGATAGCAGAAAGAATACAAAGTGCAATTTCACCTTTGTCGTCATCTACGTGCTGTATTGGTGTAGTTGGAAGTGTAATTTCTTGACACAAATTACTCATTGATACTCTGTCTTTAAAACTAGAGTGAGTGTTTGCATGGTCGATATTCATAATATATATACGACCAGTTTCTGCTCTTTCTTTTAACAAGTCAAAAAACAGATCTTGTGCTTTGACTGTCTTCTTAGGAATATTTTTGTCTTTTTCGTATTTGATATACAGATCATCAAACTCTGGCATCCCGAACGCTTCGTATAATCCTGGAGCCTCGTGCGGAGAAAACAAACTTATTTCTTTGTCATGCATGAATCTTTCATAGAAAATTTTACTAATTTGAATAGAGTAATCCATTCTTCTTACTCTGTTGTCTTCTGTGCCTTTGTTGTTTTTTAAAACTAAAATATCTTCTATCTCTTGGTGCCATATTGGAAAGTGTACTGTTGCGTTACCACCACGCACACCATTTTGTGTACAACATCTCACAGTGGATTCAAACTTCTTAAGGAACGGAATGACTCCTGTGTGTTGTACTTCCCCTCCTCTTATTTTAGAATTGATTCCACGTATTCGACCAGCGTTGATGCCAATTCCAGCCCTACGAGCCACATAAAGACCAATGGCCATATCGCTACTAAAAATGCTAGGCAAAGTGTCGTCACTGTCAACGAGTACGCAACTTGCAAACTGTCTGATAGGCGTCCTAACACCTGCCATGACCGGAGTTGGAATATTGATCTTGTGTTGTGAAATTGCGTCATAATATTTTTTAACATAGCTCATCCTTGTTTTTGTTGGGTAATCTGCAAATAAAGTTGCAGAGATCATCATGTACATGTCTTGTGGAGTTTCAAATAAATCACCTGAAGATCTATCTTGTACAAGATATTTGTCAACAACTTGTCTTAGTCCAGCATAGGTAAATCTAAGATCTCTATCTCTTCTAATCCAAGTGTTAAACTTCTTTAATTCTGTTTTGGTATATTTGTCTACTATTCCTTTGTCATACACACCTGTTCTAATATTTCTTAAAATTAATTTAACCAAAGGCATATATTCATATTGTCCGTGTGCTTCTTTTCTTACGTCATATAAAAGTAGTCTTGCCGCGGCATATTGGTAGTTAGGGTTTTCTAAAGTTATTAAATCATTTGCAGATCTTACCAAAACATTTTGTATGTCTTTGGTTGTCATGCCATCATAAAATTGTATGTTGGCATTCATTTCAATTAAAGATGCACTCACGCCTGAAAGACCTTCACAGGCTTCTTCAACCACAAAATGAATTTTGTTAATGTCTAAAGTTTCTTTTCTACCATCTCTTTTTTTAACTTGAATAGTGGACGTGTTAATAGATGGCATAATATTTTTATTTGTTCCGTTGATTTTATTCTGTTGAATATGGGTATTTATCGTATTTTTTTTATTAAGGGTATTTTGAATATTTTTAATCATAGCGTTTTAAGTTCTCTTTATTAAATGCTATTATAAAACAAAACAATACAGTTGTCTATGGAAAGTTATGTGTGTAGATAATTTTTTTAATACAACTTTTGGTTATACCAACTCAGTAACAACATAGTCCATAGTCACTGCTGAGCTATCATCAGTAGAAAGATATTTGACTTCAACTGTATCATTACCAGCCGTTGAATCTAAATTGCTTAGAACTGCTGAAAGTGTTATTCCGACGTCGCCGTCTGACTCTATAAAGTCATCATGATAGGCAACTCCAGACGTTGATGCACTAATACAAAATGTTCCGGTTCTTAAATTTCCGCTTCTTTCCATTTTGTATTTTATTTCTATACTTTTTCCTGCAAGTGCTGGCAGTTGTAAAAGTCTGGTGGCCGTCTCTTGATTGTCTGCTAGTGTAACCTGTTTAATTGCTCTCGTATGTTGCCCAATACCTTGTACTTCAATATAAGGATTAATTTCATGATGTCTGTCTTGTGTTGCATCAAAAAAATCTGCAATACTTGTACACTCGTCTGTGTCGAATTGTATTGCTGGAGAAGTGTTTACTGTTGAATCAACTGAATCAAAGTTTGTTCCTACATCTTCAGCAAAGAAGTTTGCCATACTAACAAAATTTCTTATTTCTCCTACTGTGCCAGTTGCGGATCCAGATTGTGCTTTTACTCTAATTGCATTCAAACCAATTGTGGTAAATTGTGAATTGGAAACTTTAATGTCTTTTGCTCCTATTGTACTACCGCTTGATGATCCGTCTAATTCGTCACCTACAATAAGTCCATATAGTGCAGTTTTAAAATCACAATTTACAAATTTTACACTGGTAGAATCTTGAGATAGATCAGCCAATCTAGCAAACTTGCTAAACAAACAAGCATCAAATATTATATCTCTGCAAGGTAAAGCAGTTGTTGATCTCACAGTAACACCTTTAGAATTTGTATTGTCTGCTCCTCCGGCAACGTAAGCACCTTTGAACTCACATCTTTCAAATCTCACATTGGTTGCATTGTCAATTGAAACACCCCCATAACTTGATCCATTTTGAAATGTGATTCCTTCGATGTTTATGTTTGTTGGAGTAGTTGCAGAACTACCACCAATGCTTCCATATAATTGTTTTTCATCATCTTGAAATACTGCCACTGGTGCACTTGCTGATTGTAGTATAATAGTTTTGCCTGGCCCTTCACCTCTTAAATTTGCAAATGGTGGAATCTTTAAACTTGCATTTATTCTATAATCTCCTGCTGGAAAATATAAAACTCTTCTTGCTCGTTCATCATCTTTGTCTGTGTCACAATATAATTCATCTAGAGCTCTTTGTATTGCTGTGACGTCTGCTGTTGAGCCATCACCCAATGCACCAAAATCTTTTATTGAAACAAAGTCATCTAATTTGGCCTGTGCTGTTCTTGAAAAATCTCCACTAGCACCTGTTATAATTGGAGTACTTGTTCCAAGGTAGCCTTTGTAAACATAACTTAATGCAGTTGTAAAACTGCTTGATCCAGACGTAACAATTTCTGTATTGCCTATTGCCGGAGCACCGTCTGCCACTGTGCCATTTCCTATGTACAATTTTTGATCGTCTATAGACCAACCTAATTCTCCAGCCGCTAATTGAGGCAAATCTGTTGCTAGACCTCTTCTGTGTTGTATTCTTGATATTTGAACTACTGCCATATTATCCTAAATTTAATGTTATTTATTAAAGGACAGACTTGTAATATTGTTCTAATTTGGCATACCATTTGCCAACCCACTGATCGTAGTTTTCTATTTCAAAAGATTGAAATTCGTTCTTTTGTGTGCATATAAACATACGTCCATTTTTAATTTTAGTGTCATACATTTTATTATGGGCTTCTGCATATGCAGTCAATTGTAGGTAATAATCTTCTACCCATTCTTTTTTCTTTAATCTACGTGATTGTTTAAAATCTCCTATGAACGGTTGGCCTTTGTATAATCCAACTAGATCTGTTGTGCCTGCATATAGTTCGGGATAGTATAAGGATACTTCTGATCCCCAAACTTCAGAAACATCTTTTAGTCCATTTTCAATTATGACATTAGCCATACCCCAGGCTTTTTGTTGTATTAAATTTGATCCAGGAGTTCTGTCTTGTCCTTTTACGTGCTTTTCTAAACTTCTATGCATCACAGTTCCTATGTTTGCTGACTCGGTTGTGATCTGTTGAGCCTTCTGTTCACCTATTCTCTTTCGCCATGCGTGTAGATGTGTCATGTCTTTGGTAGCACTCAACACTGTGGTCACACTGGGCACTGCTCTGCCGTCTGGTGTAGCATAATGGCGTTTGCCATTCTTTGCAGTTTTAGATAGTTCTTGGTATGGATACTTTTGGACATAGGCTATACCTTTGTCTTTAAGAACATCTATGGGTATCTTCATCATAACATTATATATTATCTTGTTGAATTTGTCAAAGCACTTTCTAGATGTGGCATTAATTTTCTCCAAGAAGTAGTGCTACGAAATTTATCTTGGTGATCATTGTATTGCATAAACATCTTTTGGTAACTTTGTTTTTGTTCATTTGTATAACTTTCTTTCCTTAAATCTTTTGCGTGTTGTAACAAATGTTCAATTGTCAGCGGGTCATTAATTATTTTTTTATTTTTTTCTATGTCATCAGCAACTTTGTGTTTGTAACTAGATGGTAATATATCATAGTCACATATAATAGGAAATCTTACTTGTGATACCCATGCGATTCTACAATGTTTAGTAGAAAAATTGTCTATAAAAAATTTTGATAGATCTAATAATTGGTCTATGTTCAATAGTTGTATTGCAGGAGCAAAACTAAATCCACCTTTGCTGTGCTTATGCATTATATCTTTGTAGAAGTCTAAACTTTTTAAAATGCTTTGCCAGTTGCACGGAAATCTAATATATTTGTTTCTATCTTCCAATCCATCTATACTTGCGTGTATAGTAAAATTTTTTACTTGCCCTAACCATGTGCTAAGATTTTTACTGGTGTTGGTCATGTTGGTTGTAATCATAAGTTTTTTATCTCCAAGAGTTTTGCGATCATTACAAAACTCTAGCAGTTCGTAAAACTCTTTTATTATAGTTGGTTCACCGCCTATGACAACAAGATTATCCACATTAGAATTAACGTGTTCAAATACACTTTGTTTAATCTTTTTATTCTTGTACCAATCGTATTGTATGTCCAACTCACCGGTCCAGTTGTTAAGGACACCACTTTCTTTTTTTACCCATTTTAAAAAGTCAGGATCTTGTTGCCCCATCTTGAGCAATTCTTTTCCTATCATATGACTAAATTGTTGACTACACATTTTACAGTGTAAATTACAAGTGTTTCCAAAATGCAATTCTAGGTCGGTTGGGTTATAGTCTAGTGTGCCATCAGTATTTGTGCTTTGTATCCATTTGTCTTTGTGTTCTGTTGTTCTCATTGATTGTAATCCTTGACTTTCAGCAACCACACATTTTTTACAATTGACTATGTCTTCACCAGCAATCATTTTTAATCTAATGTTTTTCATGTAGGCACTATTCCAAGAATTTAAAATTTCATCTGTGTGCATGTTGTAATGTTTGTAGCCATCGGCCTTCGTTATGTTGTCTTCACTCATGCAACATATCTTTTGGTGCCCTGTTGTGTGAACATACTGATGCCTCCATGGATAACTGCAAAAAGTTTTAGACATGATTAATTAACTCCTTAGGTGCAAACTTTGAATCAAATATTTTAACAAAGTTATGTTCCGCGTTAAACAAATACTTGTTAAAGTTCCAATTGGGTTTCCCATAAGTTTTAAATAATTTATGAGACAGATCTGTTTTTTTACATACAGGAAAAGTTACATTGTAATTTGTGCGACAAAACTGTAAAAGTTCATAGTTGTCCCCAGGTTCCTGTGCACCAAATTCATTTGTTGGTAGTGCTATAGGTATAATAGAACCTTGTTCAAAAAGTTTTTGAAAGTCTGCAAATTGTTTAGTGAATCCGCACTGCGATGCACTGTTAAAAATAACAATTGGTTTATTATAATATCTACTTGAAAACAATAAACCATCTTTCAATGACTCAAGTTCAAGTTGTAATAACTTGTCTATCATGTATGTAATTATATTATTTTATTGACGTCTTTTCATTGCTGACTTGGCCATCTGTTTAACTTTGTCAGTAGAACCTTGATTGTCAAAATCCATTGCTGGATCCTTCTCAGCCTGTTTATCAGTTTTCAATACAATTTTTTCTTGATCAAAATCGTCAATTACATTTTTTAACGAATCGCTTTTGTCATAAATGTTTTTGAAAAGATCGTAATTGAAAGTAGGATAGCCTGTGTTTTTCATCAATTGATCTAATGCTAAAAAACTTATTTCTGCAGTTTGGTCGTCATCATTGGCATCACCCTTCATATTGGTAAGAGTATTAATCAATGCTGATTCTAGTTCTTTGTCTGTGGATTGGAATTCAGTAAAACGCATGGAATTACTTCCCTGCTAGTTTGGCGTAGATTCTGTTTGAAGTTTCAAAAACTTCTTTGGATTCTCTTTGTTCTCTGCCTTCTGGTTCAGTGCCGCCTGCTTCTGCGTCAGAGGCTCCAAATTCATCTGCTTCTGGATTTTCCAAACTGTCTAGGTCAGTGTCAGTGTTCATAGTGTCGTCAGCGCCGATGGTGTCAGTTGCTGTTTCTTCACCTGTTAGTATTCTTACACCTTGATCTAAATCCTGTCTAGTCTGCGTAAGTGTTGATTCTGCTTGTTCAAGTGCTGGTTGAATTTTTTGTATAAAAGCATCAGCCTTGTCTGCACCCATTTCATCTCTAATTCTGTCTGCTAGTTCTAACATACCTTCTGTTTTCATAGATGCTAAATCTTCTAAGTAACCTGTAACTTTGTCCATCATATCCTTAGCGGCAAGTATTAATTCTGATTGTTCTTCTACACCTTCACTTGCAATCATCTTGCCTGTTCCTTTTGGCATTTTTGACATTTCCTTAGGTAAAACTTTTGCAACTGTTTTTCTTTCATCTGGTGTAAGTGCTTGACCTTTTTCTAATTTGTTTTGTGCTGACATACCTTGTGCGGCCGCCTTTGCTTGTGGGTCCATATTTGCTCCACCATACTCTTTAACAGTTTGATTTAAAATGTCTAGCATCATTTGACTCTTTTGATATTCATTATCATTAAGCTCTTTGCCAAAATGTAAGTTATCAGTAATTGTGTGAATTTTTGTTCTAACACTATTTGCTAGATCTTCTAATTGTGTTTTGTCTAAACCTTCAAGGTTCATAGTTTGACCAAATCTTGATTCAAACTGCTTTAATAAACTTGTACTTGATACTGGTTGTGTAAGTTCAAATGATTGCATATGTTATATTTAGCAAGTAATTATCTGAACAGGCTGTTAAAATTGGACTGAATTTTTGCTTTTAATTCGTCTGCTTGACGGTTTGCTTCTATAAAACTGTTTTCATATATAAAACTCTGCTCTTCATTATTGTCTTTTTCTGCCTGTTTTTGCATTCTTTTAAAATTCGAAATGTCAAACAGTTTTGATGCAAAATGCAAATCGTTTTCTAGGATATTTGCAGGGGGTTGCGTTTCGTCAGCAAGATAATGAGCCACCATTATAGCAGTTTGTTTTAAACTTATTTCATCATGTAGCACTCGTGCTTCAATCATGTCTGCTATAACATAAACAAATCTAGTTTCTGTTGATTTACGAGGGACTATTGCAATATTACCAATCAAAATGCCTTTTGAAAATTGTTTAGGAAGATGCCTAAACGGTCTTCTTTGTTCATCTTGTTGTGCAAGACTTTTTAATTTATTGGATAGGTTATAATGTTTTATCTGTGTTTCTAATTGCTGTTTGTCCATATAAGAACCTCTATTCTTATTTAAACTATTTTAGAAATTGGATATTTTTATTGAAGTTGTATTGTGTTGTGTTTGTAAGTTTTTTCCTAACAAAGATACTTTTATCGCCAAGTCTTTGTGCAGTGGACTGCTGATGTATTGGTAAGTTTTGTAATATAAAAGGCGTCTTGCCTTTCATTGATTTTACAAATTCGTATTCTTCTTTGGTAATATAAACTCGAATTCCTCGAGCAATTTGACATCTCATATTTTTGTATAGAGGTAATTAAAATTTCATTAAAACAACTACTACTGTAGATAGTAGTCCTGCAACCACTGTGCCTGCAGTTGCAATTAAAGTTTTTGAATGTGATTTGTGTCCTGCAGTTATGTCTTCGTTCATTTTAGCCAGTCTCATTTCAATCATTCCTAAACGATCGTGTAGGCCTTTATAACGTTCACTGCAAAGGTCAACGTGTGCTTCTAAATTTTGTTTTTCTAATTCTGTTGTACTCATAATTTTATTCCGTTTTTGCATCGTTTAGATGCTAGTGTAATGCCTGGAATGTGCCTAGTGCTCTGCCTATGAGTGCCTTTATAAAAACTATTTATTTTCTTCTGGCACATATGAAAAGTACGTGTTTAACGTTCTAGGGTCTGTGGTTATAAAAGCACTGGCAGGAAATGTTGCCGTCTCTTTACAGAAGTTAATTACAGGCACAATATCAAAATCATCTTTGAGTTGCCCATATTTGTCTTGGTTTAATGAATAAACCTCTTCTTGTTCAACTTGCCACATAAAATTCCATATGTAATGTTTTCCAAAATAAGCAGTACCAAAACGCATGTTGGCAATGTTTTCGTGAATTCTAATTGGTGGATGTTCCCAAACTATGTTACCCCTTAACTGTAAAGTTTGTAAGAGAGTTGTGAAGTTTGACTGCTGATTTTTTGCAACTACAAGGGAGTCTTTGTTGTGAATTAGTTCCCCACTTTTGCTTGTGAAAGGAAATGTTTTTTTTAAGTCTCCGTGTTGGGTTACGTCAACTAGAGTGTGTATCATGTATTGTTGCATCAGTCCTGGTACTCAACCTTTTCCCAATATTGCCAGTCTGGTTCGATGTATTCGTCCAACTGTTTCTGCCTGTCAGGATTTTTTCGAAGCCATTTCCTCAACTGACGCACACCTGTGTCCTCTAACTTCTTGATGTCTGGTTTGGAATGTCTTAGTGCTTTTTCATGAGGTATGTTACCAAAGCAAAGCAATCCATGTTTCTGTGCGAATTTGATCACTCTATCATTCAACCCATCGTCACACTTGATTAGGTGTTGTGGATTGACTTCTTGCATCACATCATGTAGTCTCAGAGTGCCTCTATTGAAGTGTGGCCACTGCGTCATTATTTTTTCATTAGTCCACCAAGTGTACCATGGCATAAAATAAAACATGTCCTTGATGCCTGACCACCAACGATCATCTGGTTTCCTGATCAATGTAAAGATCTCACTTTGGTCCTCGTACTTGTCGAACGGGGGTTGCTGTAATATTATCTCTGGGTTATAGTCTCTCCATAACCATCTCTTTATGTTTCTGCCGCCACTGACATCATGATTCAAGAATCTCATACGTCTCAAATTCGTGAAGTGCTTTGGCATGTGTTCGTCCTTGGGCATAGCA
>Ga0209535_1002431_pt1 | contig 12143 bp, 9 predicted proteins | sample LinPmetageLP28_FD_184041 | JGI IMG/M metagenome (GOLD analysis project Ga0209535, IMG submission 184041) | Marine viral communities from the Pacific Ocean - LP-28 (SPAdes) (version 2) | ecosystem: Environmental > Aquatic > Marine > Oceanic | place: Pacific Ocean | collected 2009-08-22
CTCCTAGACCATTACCTTCATTTGAACAAAAATCAAGAGCCCCGTGGATAGAAGCCATTGCCCGAAACTTAGGCACTTCTTATTTTGGAAGTCCTACTCAGGGCGGCATGATGTCGCAACCTATTCCTATACCCATACAACAAGTTGCTGGTCTTTCTCCTATGGAGATACAAGCTCGCAACTTAGCTGGAGGGCTTGGTGGTTTTGGTGGCCAGCTTAATGAAGCGCAACGAATGTATCGCCAAGGTTCTAGGCAGTTCAATCCTAATGAAGCTCGTCCTTATATGGATCAAGGTGCAAGAAATCTTTTTGGTAGTAGTTATGGCCAAGCTGATGTTGGCTTTGGCGGTGGTAGAGGATATGTAGATCCTACAGCAAGCTCTTATATAAGAGGAGGCCAAGGAAGATTTAGTGGAGGAATTGACGATCCATCCGTTAGAGGAATGTATCAGCAAAGCACTCAGGGATATGACCCCAGGTCCACGCAATCTTACATGAATCCTTACGAAGACTCTGTTGTTCAGCAAACCATGAAAGACATCAGAGAAAGCGGTGCCAAGTCAGACATTGGTCGAAGAGCTTCTGAAATCAGTCAAGGTGCTTTTGGTGGTTCTCGTTCTAGATTACAGCAAGGAGAGTCTGATAGGGCTCTTGGTAGAGGGTTGACGGAAGCGGTTGGTGGTATTAGATCTCAAGGGTATCAGCAAGCTCAACAGGCAGCGATGGGTGAGTTTGGAAGACAGCAAGACGCTCGAGCTAGGGCAGCTCAAGGGGTGGGTTCCTATGGCCGCCAAGGACAACAACTAAGACAATCGGCTTATGAAGATGCAATGGGAAGATCTTTGCAAGGTGGTCAGTTGTATGGAAGCCAGGGGATGCAAGGTAGGCAGATGGCTCAAAGCGCATTTGAAGACGCGCAACGTAGAAGACAACAAGCCGCATCTGGGATGGGAGGACTCTCTACAGATGCGTTTGCCCGAGCAATGGACGCTTACCAAATGGGTACGGGAGCACAACGTGCTGGGGCAGCGGGTATTTCTGGTCTAGGCCAACAGGGTTACGACATGTTGACGGGACAGATTGACACAATGGGAGGGTTGGGCGCTACCGGAAGAGGAATTCAAGACAGGGGATTCCAGTCTCAATACCGAGCTGCTCAAGAGATGGCTGATGAGCCTTGGAAAAGAATGCAAAGAGGCTACCAATTGCTTGGTGGTATTGCTCCTTACGGCGCAACCATTAGCCAAGGGTATGGTAGCCAACTAGGTTCTAAAGATTTTTATCAAGATCCATCTAAATTTGAAAAAGGCCTGTCTTCGCTTACTCAAATTTTCGATTTGTTCCGAGATTAAAAATGCCTTATCAATCCGCCAAACAACAAAAGATTAATACCGTCATGGATGAATTCAAAGGCGGTACGTTAAAATCTGGTGGATCAAATAAGAAAGTAACCAATCCAAAACAAGCAATAGCAATTGCAATGTCAGAAGCAGAACGATTAGCTGGCGGTGGTTATATTGGAGAACCAAGCATGAATGAATATATGAATCGACCTATGTTTCAAACCCCTCAAATGAGAGCGGGTGGTGGAGTAATGGCTGGAGTTGCGCCAATCAATATGGAAGAGGGAGGGGAAGCTTCTTCTGTTACTCAAGAAGACGTTGAGTCATTGGGAATAACGATTGAAGAATTTACAAATGCTTCGCCAGAATATCAACAATATGTTTTAGATACTATTAATAGCAGAAGAGGAATTTCTAGAACTGGCAAAGAATATTTAGAGGGGGATACTCCTATAACAAACTTCATAACTAACCCTATGGGTCCATTGATTAGTGGGATAGGAAGTTTGATTGGCAGGGGAGCAGAAACGTTAGGGTTTTCAGATATAGAAAAACCACAAGAACAAATAGCTGAAGACTCCAGGCAAAGAGATGTGACTATGGAAGAACTTCAATCTTTAGTCGCTCCAAAGCCACCTCCTCCCCCCATAACAAATATGCCTGTACAGCCTGTGCAGCCTGTTGAAACTGTAGAAACCGTGTCAACAGAAGAAGATGATGAGCCTACTTCGTTGGGAGGTAACTTAATTGATCGATTCAAAGGGATCATGCAAGACCCTAATAAACGTGCGGGTTTAATTAACTTGGGTATTCCTACGGAAGGATATATTCCAAAGCCTTGGTACGCTAAATTTCAAGAAGGTTATAAAGCAGAAGAAGATAGGGGGATTGCAAAGCTTCAAGCTCAAGCAGATCTTGCTAAGTCTCAAGCAGATATTCAAGAAACCAAATCAAAAGCTAAGTACTACGATAATATCAATACTCCAGAAGAAAAATATTTATTCGATTTTGTTAGATCTAAACTTCCTGATGGGACTTCAGATGAAGATATTATTAGTATGGTTGTTGCCAACAAGGGTCAGGATTTAACAACAATAACAGAAAATATAATTGCCTCGCTATTAAGAAGCCCTCTTTGGGCTAGTCAAGATGCTGAAACAATTTCTGAATATGCAAAAGATCTTGCTACACGAATATATAATATTTCTAATGATCCTCTTTCATCTTCTAGTTCATCAGCATCACCAATTACTCAAGAACAAGTAAACGAATATATAGAAAAAACCGGCAAAGCTAGTTAGTAATGATTGTTCAATTGCCTGATGGAAGAAAGTTAGACGTTCCTACAGAAGATTCTGAATTAGCTAAAGATTTTGCAATCCAATGGTCTTTAGATAATCCCCTTGTACCAAAAGGCGCTCAATTAGGTGAAGAAGATATTTCAGTTTTGGGAGACATCCCTAGGGGAATAGGCGCTGGATTAGTTGGAGCCGCTGAAGGATTAGCTACCTTACCTGCTGAGTTTATTAACCTCATAGATAATGATGATGAAGATGAAGCAGAGGAAGTTAGAAAGTTCTTTGCTAAATACAAGCCTGATGTACACACCAAGGTTGGAGAAGCTGTTAAGTTTATTACTCAATTTGCTGTGCCTGGTGGGATTGCTGCTAAGGCAGCAAAAGCATTTCAGTTAGGGAAAGCAGGTCAGATAGGTTCTTTCGCTGCTGCTGACTTTGTCGCAACAACACCAGACGTTGAAACGCTCGGAGATTTTTTTGATGTTGGCCCTACTAAAAGAATTGAAACAAAAGATTTAGACGGTGTAGAAAAGTCTGCTGCTGAATTAACCAATAGACTAAAGGTTGCTAGTGAAGGCGCAATGGTTTTGTTAGGTGCGCCTTACGCATTAGGCAAGATTGGTGCGGGCATTGGAATCGCCGCTGATGCTGCGGCCAAAACTGATTTAGTCAAGAATGCTGCTAGAGCTATAAAAGATCCTAATACTCCGTTTATGAATGTAGGAGGGAAACCTGATCTTGGAGATCCTACTTGGCTTTCAAAAAACGCTAATAAAATGACAGAGTGGGCAACAAAAAACCTAACATGGCAGGGTGAAATGCCTGATCGATTTGCCAAAACTCTTCAAGCTTTAAGGGTTGGGCAAATAAATGCTGCAAATAATAAAGCTTCTCAAAGTATGCAAGAAATAAACCATGGTTTAATGGCTTTAAGCAAAGCGGGAAAGTTAAATGAAGTAGATGAAAGCATGGCTCTTGATTCTTTATCAAAGTATATGTTTGGTAAAGGAGATGAAAAAGCCGTAGCCAAAGTAGCGTTAGAAGAATTAAATGAAACAATCAACAAGATTGGTAAACAGCCCTTGTTTGGAAAAAGAAGAACAAGTCTTCTTGATGCTGCGGATGACCTAAGAAAAAACATAGATGAATTATCTACTGGAGTTAAGGATGAAATGTTTCTTAATCCAGAAACCCAGGGAAAATTAATAAATAAGATTGATGAAAACATACTTTCTTATGGCACTCGGTTGTATAGATCCATTAAAGAAACTGGGTATATGCCCACTGAAGCACAACGTGCATTAGCAAAAAAAGAGCTTGAAGGCTTTGGTGTAAATTCAATTGAAGTAGATGGAATGCTTGATCAATTGTTGAAGATGAAAGATTTCACTAACGCTAAAATGAAACCTGAAATGGCATTTGAAGAAAGCACATTGAAGGGCGTTGCTCAAGGAATATTGAAAGGCAGAAAGCTGGATAATCTACCAGCAGTAAGAGATCTTTTAGGGGAATATACTGGGGATGCAACCCTTTTTGGTCGAGTTAAAAATGCTGATGGAACCTTTAAAGAAGCAGCGATTAGACAACGATCTCTTCCAGAACAAAAATTAGGCTTTGAAACCAAAGTTATAGAGACTGTTGATAAGCTTGCTAAAATGACTACCAAGGCCCAGTACTATAAAAATCTAGATAAATACAGTAATGATATAAATACCGAGTCTTTTTTATTTGATTCTCTTCCTGCGAATATGTCTCAATTAGATCGTTCTATGTATTCAAGAATCGGTGTCAGTGATATGAACCCAACTGTTAAACCAGATGCAGAAGCTATTCAAAAATACGGACCTTTAGCTGGGAAATATGTTAAGACAGAACATGCCAACGCATTTGAAAGCATCCCTGGTCAATGGGAATCTTCTGCAAACAGTGTCCTTTGGTCAACTTTTTTAGGGGCAAAGGGACTGTCTCAATTAATGAAGACTGTTTATAGCCCTATTACTCAGATCAGAAATGCAACGACTGCTTCTTTCTTTGCATTAAAGAATGGAAATATAGGTAACCTTGAAAACTTATCTGATTCAACAAGAGTGGTATTAAATCAAATTAATCAAGGGATGATCGATTTGCCAGGCGGGTCTGGAAATAAAAAATTCGCTACACAAAACGATCTTAACGAATTTTATAATGAGATGATTGATCTTGGCGTAGTTAATACTAACGCTAAGATGGGTGAGTTAGATTCTTTGTTAAAAGATGCGGCAGGAGCTGAAAGATTAATAGGCGGGGAAAAGACTAGAAAGGTATTTCAATGGGCAGAAGATCGAAAAAACAAGTTCTCTGGTAAGTTATACCAAGGGTCTGATGATGTTTGGAAAATATATAGTTATCAGATGGAGAGGGGCAAGTTAGCTGACGCTATAAAAAAAGATCCTAATGTAGCTATTACTTCTTCTGATCCAGAAAATCTTTTAGAGTTTGGTCGTTCTGTTATTCCTGGTCAGTTAGATGAAGCGAATTTAAAACTATTTTTAAATAGAGAATCTGCTTCTATTGTTAAAGATACAGTGCCTAATTACGCCCGAGTTCCTGAAGCAATTAAAAATTTAAGAGCTTTGCCTGTTGGAAACTTTATTGCGTTTCCTGCTGAAGTTTTAAGAACCAGCGGGAATATACTAGGCCGTGCAACTAGAGAGCTTGGCAGTGATTCTGCTGCTATTCGTTCTATTGGAATGAAAAGATTGTTAGGATCATTAACAGTAGATGCTGGGTTGTATGGCGGTCTAATGGCTGGAGGATTGGCGCTTACGGGTTCAGACATGGAACAAGTTAATGCGTTTAAAAGGTCGTTTGCAATGCCCTGGGAGCGCAATGCAATGCTTATACCGTTAGCTACTGACAAAGAAGGAAACATTACAGAGTTCTATAATTTTTCATACACCAATCCTTATGATTTTTTAACTCGACCTGCTCGCTCAATTTTTAATGCGGTTAATAGTGGTATTACTTCAGAAAAAGATTTAAATGGAATTGCCTGGGATGCATCGTCTGAAAGTTTTAGAGAATTCTTTTCACCATTTTTAGGCGAATCCATAATAACTGAAAAGATTTTAGACTTGACAAGAAATGAAACCAGGTTTGGAGCGCCAATCTATAATCCTAATGATGAACTTGGAGCGAAAGTTACAAAAGGATTAGCTCATTTTGTTGATGGATTAACGCCTGGAGTTAGCCCTGTTACCTTGGAGGGTGATGCGACCTCTCCTACTTATATGGATTTAAAGTTTAAAGATTTCCCAAAGTCTATTGGCTTGACCTTTGGTGCAGATCCTGTTTCGGGGGTGAATCGTCAGGGTGTCCGTCTAGATCCAATGGGTGAATTTGTTGAAGCTCTTAGTGGATTAAAATCTGTACGAAATAATATTAAAAGAACATTAGAGTATCGAGGATACGAAGGCGGTCAACAGGTAAGAGAAGCTGCTGGTATTTTTAATCGATTAGCTAAAAGCAGTGGTAATGTGGAGGCTGCGGATTTAACTAAAGCTCATTTAATTGCTAATGAACAAAGATTTAAATCATTAAGAGATCTTCATATGGCCATTGAAGACGCAAGAACTTTAGGATTGTCTGATAAAGAAATTATTAAGTCTTTAACCAAGTCAAGAACCCCTCATCTAGGCGCGTTATTAAGCGGTAAATTTATCCCATGGTTTCCAAGTCAAGACACAATAACATTTGCTCTTATTGCTAATGAAAATAAATTAGCCAATCCATTTGATATGACTTCATTAGGAGAAACTTATAAGAGTTTTGCTGGCAAACCATTCAGGCCACAAGTTGCCGAGGAACGTGAAATAATTAAAGAACAGCTTAGTCAACAAGCGCCTATGCAACAGCCTATTCAAATGCCCACTATAAATCCGCAACAACCTCCGCCAGTCAATCCTCAAGCATCTAATGTGTTGAGAGATGTAGAAATAGATAAGCTTATGGGAGCAGATTGACCCTCAAAAGAAAGTCCAAATACAAAGCGATCAAAGTTGAATACGATGGCATTGTATTTGATTCCAAATTGGAAGGCGCTCGATACAAGATCCTCAAAGCATTAGAGAACAGTGGCCACATTACTGATCTAGAAGTACAAACTCCTTACGAATGCTGGGTAGAAGGAACTAAGATATGCAAGTACATTGCTGACTTCCGATACAAAGTAAATGGTGAGACAGTAGTAGAGGATACCAAGGGCGTTCTCACGCAAGTCTTTAGACTAAAGAAAAAACTAGTGGAAGCCCTGTACCCTGGAACGGTAATAGTAATAGTAAAAAACCCAAGAGCAGAAGTGATCCCCGCAAAGACAGCTTAAAACGGAATGGTCGCTTCATCCTTAACTTCGACATACGTTCCATCAAACTCATTTTTAATTGGCTCCATGGTTTCAATAAGCTCTATATCAAATCCAGTCTTAGATAACTCACGCATCTCACAACTACTATAACGATACTCTCCCCGTTTGCTTGATATCACATTAAAGATCTTAATAATCCCAGATCGATAAGCGATCTCATCCTCAGTGCTTTCATCAGGTAGATGATCAGCATTAACCAATCCTGGTATCCACAGGTGGTCATCACATCCAGCCCGTTGATCTTCATCAGTTAGTGCTTTCTTTCTACGGGAGCAGTACCAGGTAGCGCCATGACTTTCTACAACAGGATTTGAATTTCTACAATTGCGACAGTTAACAGATTGTGGTAAGCGTCTTTTAAAATAAACGTCCTGATATAAAGAGCTTTCATTCTTCATGCGCCAATCACTTTCCGACCTCGAGGGAGGAGGAGGTGTATCACTACATATGATTCTCCTGGCTTTTTCTTGAGCCTTCTCCCAGATCTCAGGATCGAACTCGATGATCTCGGAATAGATCTCACTGGTGTTTTTATTTACCACTACTACCAAAGCATGTGTTAAGCTGAAAGCACCCATGTAGCAATGGATTTGCCAGCGATAAGTTTCGCTCCAACCCCCATAATCTTTCTCTTTTTGGAGCTGCTTGAATCTCTTATCGTTGGCACTTTTTACTTCAAGCAACACAATCATTTCTTCGTTGGGCTCTGCCAACACACCCTTCAATAACCCATCACACGATCCTGCAAAGTGTCCACCTAACAGTGACGCTTTAAACTGATTGCCGTCTTTGTCTTCAGCCGCAACAGATATTACCTTTGTGCGTTTAATATCATCAACGACTTGCTCTTCAATGCGGTGTCCCAGGTTAAATAATCGCAACATACGGCCCTGAAAGTTAGAATTAAGGCAGTGTCTAAAGCCTAACCACAACTTCTTTTCATCGTCATCACCTATACCACTCATGCCTAGGTGGTTACGGTATCTGTAATGGCATAGAGTCTCTAACTCTACAATCTTCTCATCGATCTGTTCAAAAATTTGCGTTGACAACATTCCAGTATTTCCCCTCTTTTCTAACTACGATGTCTTGAATCGAATCAAATGCACCATTGTTTATTTCATTTACCGCACCCTCTATGGTGTTTGGACACGATAAATTGTTATGACTTAATGTTCTCCATTTTCTCTCAGCAGCAAGACCTGCTTTGCCAGCCATGCCAATCATGAGAGACATACTGTAAGGGTAGTAGGTGTCGTGTGTCACAAACTTAACCTTACAATATGGATTACCGTTAGCTGAGACTGCAAATTCAGCAGAGATATTACTCACCACTTTGACTTGTTCCTTGGTATCAACTTCCTGCATCTCATCTGACAGGACATAACCTTCAGCAGCCTCATTGGCTGCGGCTACATCTTTATCCACAAAGCCATCACCCTCGGTTTGTTCAGACTCTTCTTCAATCTTAATCTCAGGACTAGGCTTGGGCTCTCCACATTCAAAGCAATGCTTTTCATCCCAGTCATTCACACCCAGGCAGGAGTCACATATCCAAACCTTGTCATCAGTTTCATCTCTATTATTCTTTGGCTTGGCTCTATCGATACAGCCATGGCGCTTCATGTTCTCTCCGTAATCTAGAAGTAGACAGTCTTTCTTGTCTTCCCAGGTACGCATGCCACGGCCACATATCTGCACATACAGCCCCAAAGATTTAGTAGGGCGTAATACAGCGATACAATCTGTGCGCGGAGCGTCCCATCCTTCAGTAAGTACGGCTACATTACACAAAGCATTGATCTCTCCTGACTCAAAATCCTCGAGTATCTTTATTCTTTCTTTGGTTGGAGTCTCTGCTGTAATGGCAGCGGCCCTGATGCCACTCTTCTTTAGATACATACACATCTTGTATGCATGAGCGACTGTAACGCAAAAGAATACTGAACTGGTCCTCCCTTTACTGAAAGCTTTGTCGATCCAGTCATCAATGATCTGGACTATAGTGCTATCTTCCATGGCAATTACTTCGAGATCTGACTCTCGGTAGTCACCACCTTTAAACTTTAATCGAGCAGACGATGCGTCGATGATTGCACTGTCTGCCACAGCAAAGGCCGATAACCTGCACAGATAATCCTGCTTAATAAGTTCTGGGATGGTGACCTGGTGAGCAACGCCACCAAAATAGTACTCATCATCCATACCATAGATCATTCCCTGGCCCATGCGATAAGGGGTAGCCGTTACGCCCATGACATATGGGTCACCAATCTCCTCGAGATGACTAAGTATCTTTCGATACCTGCTGTTTTTATCTGGACCTACATGGTGGGCCTCATCAACTACAATCAAATCAAATGGTTCGCATGCATGTAGTCTTTTCTTTGAAGCTAATGTGTCTCTACTAGCAATAACAATAGGTGCGCTCGCATCAAATTCTTTTAACCCAGCAGCCATAATGCTGTAGGGGGCGCACGGCCAGACACTTAATAGCTTGTCTCGAGCCTGACTAATCAACTCTTGTCGATGAGCCAGGATCAAAAATCTTTTGTTGGGGTTTATCCGATATAGGTTTTGAATCAATGTGGCGAAGACTACAGTCTTGCCTGATCCAGTTGGCAGTACGAGCAATGGCGGGGAAGTTTGAGTTCCAAACCAATGCTTGATGCCTTCAATGGATTCTTTTTGATACTCTCTGAGTTTCATTTATCTCTGCCTTAGCAAGCTTTAGATACACATCGTTCCAATAATCAATCGCCCAAAGGCTCATGTTTGGTTGTTGTATGATCTTTGATACTGCTTGCATCTTCTTTTTGTAATCCATGGTTTTTCTCCACGACTTTGACAATGTGTTCAGGTCGGATGCGACCGATGAAATCATCGATCACATCCTGATTGGCATCAAAAAAACTCTGCCGAAATTCTTTTGAGCCAATCCTGAAAACAACTATTACTTCGACCACTGCGCGTTGAATTGCGCTGCTCCACCAGGTTGTTGCTCTGGCTGTTGAACAGGCTGTTGCTGTACAGGTTGCTGCATAGGCTGCTGCTGCACAGGCTCTTGTTGAACAGGAGGCTGTTGGAACTGAGGTTGTTCTTGCTGCATTGGCTGCACTGGCTGTTGAGCTGGCGCTGCCTGTGGCTTTAAGAACGACTTGATCTTTGGTCTATCTGAAAACCCATTGCTGCCAGGTTCCATATAAACATTGCCCTGGAATCTACGATTCATGGCGCTATTTATTAAAGGCAAATTTAGATCCTGGTCACCAGAAAATCCGGTTGAAACAATCCAACCCTTGAGTCTCCCATAGGCAACGGGCTGACCTTTAACAAAAGTTTCCCATATCTTACGACCGCTGAAGTTAGGTCCAACAATGGTGTACTCTATTTCAAGCATATCATTGTTATTACTAGACACCTTTTCTGCATAAGATGTAGCTTCCAAGGTGTATTCGCCCTCTGTGACGGGTGCGAAATCACCGCTCTTGTCCTCTACTTGTGAGAGGTTTACTTGTTGATCGAAAAAACTCATGCTGTGGCCTCCTTAACCTGTTGCGTTTGAGTTGTACCCTTGGCTGAAAGAGCCTTGGTGTAATGCGCGTAAAAAGATTCCCAAGTAAAATCAATTTTATCTGGGAGTTCTATGCGCGACTTAGCATCATATGCGGCAGCGAACTTGGTGAAGAGTGCTCGATTTCCAAATGAGACTGCTCTCGCTTTATCTGATCCTTGCTTGACCGTACTGGTCTCGTAACTAGCAAATAAATTGAAATCAACCCAATCTTTAATCAAGGCATTCACACCTTTTGGACATCGCATTGTCCACCTATCATAAGGCTCCCTCTCGGGATCATTGAAGGTCTTCTCTTGTACATGCGACAGAAGAATCACATTGATTCCTTTGCGAATACAAAAATTAAATCCATCCAATAGCTTGTGCCAGTATTCTTTCTCAGCAGTAAAGCCTTTGCCAAACCCTGGTGTTTCAATGCTCTTCCATCCGTTCTGCTCGCAAGCGTGTTGCTGGCATAAAGTGGAGGCTGCATCTGTGGTATCGAGCACAACCGTTTTGTAGTTATGCTCTTCGTTCGCCACAACTTGTACGCAATCTAGGATTTCATTCCAAGTATTGCATAGGGGGAACCTTGGTACATCAATGAACTCCAACCCGTCTTCAGCTTGAATGATGACTGATCTCTCAGCATTGGACGCAAAGGTGCTTTTACCCACACCATCTGTGCCTTGCACATTCATCCGAACCGCAGGGATAGAATCCTGGTTCCTGTTCGTAACCTGATTCAGTAGGGACATTTAGTCCTCCTTTGTTAACTTATCGCTATCAATTTTTGTAATTGATTCATCACCAAGCTTTATCGAATGAGCAATGTGGAAAGGTGCGGCCAAGCCAGGGTTGGCTAAAGCCCACTTATTCCAGACTGTGTTATTGATTTTATACTCGGTGATTTGTTGAACAAATGGAGGCCACTGCTCTCGAGGGGTCAACTCTAGAATTTCATCTAGTCTTTCTTGATCCCACAGGTGAGTTCGACCTATTGAAAAGGTTATTCCGTTCTTGGTATCGCTACCACCCTCATTGGACAAGGGGGTTAAGACTTGAGAAGCTTCTTCTGTATTTAAAATCTTTTTCTTTAGACCTTTAATACACTCATCTATCTCTGCTTTTTTGCGTTGTGCCGAAACCAATTGCATTGCCAACGAATTTACTTCGCTCATTTTAGACTCCTTAACTATCTATCCATCTATCACTAACCAACCACACAACACATTCTAGGGATAAAAAAGAAATTAGCAACCCCTTACGAAAAATAATCTACATTTACAAATTTTGTATGATAGGCTTCTAAATGTTAAGCAAAAGGAATGCTGATGTCTAATGAGTTAAAAATAACAGACACTAGGTTTGTGGGAGATAGTACTGGCGGGGTGTATTTTAACACTTCAGGAGCTTCTCTAGGCTTTAGTGTTAATAACTACAGCCCAGTAACACAGACGCTTGGTCCTTATGGTAACTCTATGGACACAGATCTTGATAAGTTTTTTGAGGACGCGAAGAAGGCAAGAGATGATGCTTGTTTA
>Ga0209535_1002433_pt1 | contig 12141 bp, 19 predicted proteins | sample LinPmetageLP28_FD_184041 | JGI IMG/M metagenome (GOLD analysis project Ga0209535, IMG submission 184041) | Marine viral communities from the Pacific Ocean - LP-28 (SPAdes) (version 2) | ecosystem: Environmental > Aquatic > Marine > Oceanic | place: Pacific Ocean | collected 2009-08-22
ATTCTCTACCGAATCTCTACCGAATCTCTACCGAATCTCTATGTTTTATTAGGTCACATATAATAAAATAATATATATATATATAGATAATAATAATAATAAATAAAAAAGAATAAGGGGCCGAAGCCCCTTATATTATTTGACTGAGATTACTAATGACTTAGAATACTTCACGCACTCTTTATAAGCTTCTGGATACTTTTCTTCAAGCTTCTTAAGATCTACAGCAGGGTTATTCCTTTCACTAGTAACTATTTTTTTAACTGTATCATTATAAAACAAATTAAAATCTTTACACTTATAATCATTAAGTAACTGAATAATAGCAGGCCTTAATTTATTATACCTATTAGTAACTTGTTTTTTTATTTCTACAGTGTTAATAAACTTTACCATGATATTAGCATCGCTCTTCGCGATGCTAAAACCATTTATTCTTTTTAGTTGTTTACTCATGGCCGAAGATCCTTGCAGGAATAACTTTATTACTATTACAATGATCACAGCAACGGCCATCAGATAACGGCCACGCACTGTGACCGCCCTCCCAAAAAACTTTCCCCTCTGGAGTTTTTTGAGCTTCGATTTTTTCTTCACATAAACTACATTTCATATTAAATCCTTTCTGTTATGTTTAATATGAGATCATATTATCATAAGATAAAACACAATACAAGCAAAAAAAACATTTTTTTTGTTCACGTTTTGTTCCGCCCCTTCGGGGCCCTGGCTCTCTACTAAATCTCTACGGAATGTTCTATTTTTGTTCCGCCCCTGCGGGGCTTAGTCCTATATAATATATAATAGTATCTTATGGTCATAGGATATTCCTATACAACATATAGGTTGATCTTATAATGATCTTATGATAATATGATTACATATTAAACATAACAGAAAGGGTTTTAATATGAATACAAATATAAAAGACGAAATCAGATTTTTAGGAGAACTGATTATTACTGCTCAAAAAATAAAAGGGGATAATATGAGCAATCCTATTCACACTTCCGCTAGCATGAACGGTCAGGAAGACATTGACCAGAAGCTTGGGTCATTAATAGATTATATGAAAACTTTGCATAAAAGATTAATAGGGATGCAAGGGGATTATTCTGCTCATGCTTTTCAAATTAATTGTATGCTTAAAGAAGCTTTAAAGTATAACCAAAAATTAGAGTCGCTTGAAAACGACCCAACAAAATAAATAACAAGGGGGCTTCGGCCCCCAGAAAGGATTAAATAAAATGAGTATAATAAAAGACGAAAATAACAAGTTCAACTTTCAATTGACTGACGATCATTTTATAGCTTGGATGGTTAGAGAAGACAAGATCAGTATAGAAGAAGCCACCAAAGAAAACGAACGTAAAGGGGACGGTCAATTCTGGGTACGTTTGAACGGTCAGGACTTAGAAGAATTAGAAGCTTTTACAAAAAAGATCTTTAATAAATTGAACTAATAACAAGGGGGGCTAACGCCCCCCTAACTCTCTACTAAATCTCTACAGTAAACCTCTACAGCTATTCTCTATAGCTATTCTTACCTTAATATATATATAGAACAAACAGCGTACATATGTTCACGTTTTGTTCCGCCCTGCGGGGCTTTAACATGTCCCATGGTCATAGGATATTCCTATACAACATATAGGTAGACTTAATAACATTCCCATGATAATATGATATCATATTAACAAACAGAAAGGATTTAATTATGACTACAACTAAAAACAAACTTAAAGACTTACTAGGCTCAATGCTTAAAGATTTTGAAACAGCAATTAATGCTGTTGACGAAGCTACCTATATAATGGATGACGTTATGGCGGAGTTAGAGCACAGCGAAGACCTAGAAAAGATTGATGATATGTTAGGGCACGGTCATTTTGATACGTTATCAGATATCCAAATAAACTTACAAAACGCCCAACACACTATGAATACTTATTTCAGTATTCTGAACGACGATCGTCGTTCACTGAACGACGACAAGTAACCAATAACAGGCGGGGCTAACGCCCCGCCAGAAAGGATAAAAAAATATGTTTAACAATATATACGCGGAAGAACGACAGCAAAAAAGAAGAAGAATATTCTGGCTCACAGTATTTTGGTTATTGGCTATACTATGCGGAGTTTGTACATTTATATCCATAACCGAATTATATTATGCAACCCATTTATTTATAGAAACCATTTGGACGTTAGCCTTAGCAATAAGTGTAGTTGGTGGTCTGGGTTGTGTCTATTTTATATTAATGATTAAATAAGGGGTTAACCCCCCGCATTTCACAAGGCTCATATTATAGCCCGTCTATCTTGGCGGGCTTTTTTTTTATCAGGTTATAGGGGGCTGCGTGTTTTATACAGCACTAAAGGCTAAGTAATAGACATGCAAATATTGCGATTTTATTCTAGTTAGTGTATAAGGGTCATATGAAACACGAAGGAATGACAACCGATCAATTAAGAATGCAAGTTGAGAAGTTATTTTTACAACATATTAAGCTATGCCAAGATAATTTTTTATATTTTGTCCAGGAGGTATGGCCTGATTTTATCTGTAGAAAAGAAGGGGACCCAAAAAAATGGGGGCACCATCAGATTATAGCTAATGAGTTTACAGAAGTTGCAAAAAATAAAAAAGGGAGGCTCGTCATAAATATGCCCCCTAGACATACTAAATCTGAGTTTGCTTCTGTATACTTCCCTGCTTGGGTTATTGGTAAGTATCCGAAAATGAAGATTATGCAAGTCTCGCATAACACAGAATTAGCCGTGAGGTTTGGTAGTAAGGTTCGTAATATTATTGACTCTCCTGATTACAAACAGATTTTTGGTGATGTTAAATTAAGAGAAGACTCAAAAGCAAAAGGACGATGGGAAACGAACCACGGTGGAGAATATTATGCAGCGGGTGTCGGAGCAAGTATCACGGGCCGTGGTGCAGACTTACTTATTATTGATGACCCACACACGGAACAAGACTCCATGTCTGATTCTGCGATGGAACGTGCGTATGAATGGTATACTTCAGGACCCCGACAAAGATTACAACCAGGAGGCTCAATTTTAGTTGTAATGACAAGATGGGCGGAGGATGATTTAACGGGACGATTATTGAAGGCTCAAACCGAACCTAAAGCCGACTCATGGAAGCAGGTAAGCTTTCCTGCTATCTTACCATCAGGTAATCCTGTCTGGCCTGAATATTGGGAGTTAGAAGAATTAGAAAAAATAAAAGCATCGGTTCCTATTAGAAACTGGTCGGCTCAGTACATGCAGGAACCTACATCGGATGAAGGTGCTATATTAAAAAGAGAATGGTGGCGGGCATGGAAAGGGGACTCAATACCTAACTTAACGCATGTGATACAAAGTTATGATACAGCGTTTAGTAAAAAAGAAACAGCGGACTATTCTGCGATCACAACATGGGGTGTATTTTATCCTGAAGAAGGTGGTCCTGCTCATATGATATTATTAGATGCAATGAAAGGTAAATTTGATTTTCCTGAGTTAAAGGTAGTAGCATTAGATGCTTATAAGTATTGGGAACCTGAAACAATTGTAATTGAACAAAAAGCAAGTGGTGAACCTTTGACGCAAGAATTTAGAAGGATGGGTATACCTGTGGTACCGTTTACACCTAGTAAGGGTAATGACAAACATACTAGAGTAAATGCCTGTGCTCCTTTATTTGAGAGTGGTCAAATGTGGTATCCACATGGAGAGAAGTTTGCAGAAGATGTAATTGACGAATGTGCAGCATTTCCACACGGTCAATACGATGACTATGTTGATTCAACCACACAAGCTGTGTTAAGGTACAGACAGGGACACTTTATTGAGTTATACTCTGATCATGTGGACAATGAAGATTTACCACCTAAAGAGTATAAATACTACTAGGAGAACAGAATGAGCGATTATACCGATGCTTTACTACAAGAAGAAATTAAAAGAGGAGAGTTACTGGCAAAAGAAAAACCTGTAACTAAAAATTATGGAGATGCTTTACGAGCAGGTAGAGATAAAGTAAAGAATAAGCCTTTAGTAAAAAAATCCGCAGTACCAAGTGTTGTTCAAAAAGAACCTAAATCTAAATCTTTAAAAGATACTACAAACGAATTAGCTAAGGCTGATAATCCAATGAGAGAAATGTATAGACAAAAAATGAAAACAGAAGCATTGTCTAAATTAATACCAGGAGGCGGAGACCCGATGGCTATGATCAATCCACAAAGTAACACTGCTCCAGTAGAACAACCTTATGATTTATTAGAACGACTAGCGGTGGATAAGAGAAAAGCAGATTTTAGAGTTAGACAACAATATGCTTTACCTGTACAATCAATAGGTCAAATGACTCAAGCAAAGAATGGACAATTTGTTACAGTAAAAACTAAATTTGGTAGAACTAAAAAAACGAGAATAACATGATAGAAGAAAATATTGAGGTTACAGATAAAGACGGTGACGCTGTAGATGTACAAGAGAATCAAGAACAACCTGTAGATGTAATGGTCGAAGAGCCTGTTGAAGAGGGCATGGAGATGCAGCAGGAAGAAGAGGAAGAAGAAGATTTTTTTGAGAACATTGCAGAGTCTATGGATGATAGAGATCTAAGTCATTTAGCTAAAGATTTAATATCCGATTACAAAAGAGATAAAGAGTCTAGAAGCGATTGGGAAAAGTCTTACATCAACGGTTTAGATTTATTGGGTTTTAAATACAAAGATGAGGGGCAGCCTTTTAAAGGAGCATCTAGTGTAACGCATCCGTTACTTGCAGAAGCTGTCACACAATTTCAGGCACAAGCCTATAAAGAGCTTCTTCCCGCTGAAGGTCCTGTAAAAACCATGGTAGTTGGCGAGAAGAATATACAAAGAACCATGCAAGCTAATCGTGTAAAAGAGTTTATGAACTACATGGTTTTAAATCAAATGGAGGAGTACACTCCTGATTTTGATCAATTATTATTTTATTTACCTTTAGCTGGTTCTGCGTTTAAAAAGATTTATTATGATGACACAATGAAAAGAGCGGTTAGTAAATTTGTTGCAGCTGAAGATTTAGTTGTACCGTATTATGTTACTAACTTATTTGAGTGTGAAAGAATAACACATATTGTAAAGATGAGTGAAAACGATGTCTTGAAAAAACAAAAGGCAGGTTTTTATCGTGATGTTGATTTATTAAATACAGACGAAGAAAGTGATGTACAAGATAAGTATAATGAAATAGAAGGTGTATCTAAAACATCTTTAGGAGATGACTATCAATATAGTATTTTAGAAATGCATGTTGATTTAGACTTAGACGAATATACTGAACAAGAAGAAGAAAAGAAAATTAAGATTCCTTACATTGTTACTATTGATGAAGGATCAAGTAGAATTTTAAGTATCTATAGAAACTACAAACCTGATGATGATATGTTCAAACGTAAAGAATATTTTGTACATTTTAAATTTTTACCAGGTCTAGGGTTTTATGGTTTTGGTTTAATACACATGATTGGTGGTTTATCTAAAACTGCGACAGCTGCATTAAGACAATTATTAGATGCAGGTACATTAAGTAATTTACCAGCGGGTTTCAAGAGCCGTGGTATCAGAATCAGGGATGATGATCAGCCCTTCCAGCCTGGTGAGTTCAGAGATGTAGATGCTCCTGGTGGAAACATCAAGGATCAATTTCAACTACTTCCTTTCAAAGATCCGAGCCCTACCTTAATGAACTTACTAGGTTTTGTTGTTCAAGCAGGTCAGCGTTTTGCTTCGATTGCAGATATGAAAGTGGGTAACGATACACAAAACAGAGCAGTAGGAACAACCTTAGCATTATTGGAACAAGGCTCACGGGTCATGAGTGCTATTCACAAACGTTGTTACTATGCAATGAAACAAGAATTCAAATTATTACATGGAGTCTTTAGTGAATACTTACCACCGATTTATCCGTATGCGACATACGGTGGTAATCAGTTTGTGAAAGCAGCAGACTTTAGTGAAGATATTGATGTAATACCTTACGCTGACCCTAATATATTCTCTGTTTCTCAAAGGGTCACACTTGCTATGGAGCAGTTAAAAGTAGCACAAACTGCTCCACAGCTTCATGATATGAGAGAAGCGTTAAGAAGAGTATATGAAGCGATGGGGACAAAACAAATTGATACAATTTTAAAGCCAGAGCCTCCAAAAATACCAAAAGATCCTGCATTGGAAAACGCAGAAGCACTACGTATGCAATTACCAAGAGCTTTTACGACACAAAACCATGATGCACATATTATTTCACATACAGCGTTTATACAAACACGTATGGTACAGGTAAATCCAATGGTAAATGCGTTATTGCAGGCTCATATTGCAGAACATTTGTCTATGAAAGCAAGAGCACAGGCTTTAGCGATCATAAGCACGCAAAGACCAGACTTAATGCAGTTAAAAGATCAGAACCCAGAGCTATTTCAGGTAGAATTTGATAGTATAGTGGCGTTACGTACTGCTGAATTGACTCAAGAGTTACAAAAAGCAGAAGAGTTCCAAAATAACGGAGATGAGTTGGTAAAATTAAAGCAAAGAGAGCTTGACTTGAAGGCAATGGACTTACAAAGAAAAAATATGGAGTTCCAACAAGAAGAAGTGCGTAAGGTAAACGAGTTTGATGAGAAAATTGACCTTGAAAGAATGAAAAGAGAGGATGCAGAAGCGGCATCTAAAGAAAGAATACGTGTTGCGGACAATAAATCTCAAATTGCAGCTACAAAAGTTGCAAACGATATAATTAAATCAAAAAGAGAACGTGATGGCAGGTAAACGTTTTGGTGCTCCTCCTAAAAAGGGGCCTAACGCACAAGGTTTTGACATTGATTACATGAAAGATGGTAAAATGTCTGTAGTAAGTAAATCTAAAGTAAAAGAGTTGCACGACAAATTAAAAGGTTTAAAAATTGGAGCCTTATCAGATTTAGGTTGCCCTCATCGTGAAAATGGTGTACAAGGTAGTGACATACAGGGAATAAAACCCCTGCAAGTGAAAGGTAAAAAATTTACTGGTGTTAAATGATTTCTGGCGATTCTTTAGAATACGAATTTATAACAGAAGAAATACAAAAGTTAAAACTGAACGATATAACTTTAACTTGCGAAATAGGATTGAGAAGAGGGCTTGGTTCTAAAACTATAATGGATGCTGTGATATCTAAGGGAGCAGTTTATTATAGGCATATTGCTGTTGACCCTTATGGTAATTTAAATTATCAGCATTATGATAACGGTATTCCTGCTACAGCAGATTATACGGATTATATGAAAGTTGAAACTTTAGTGGACTTATGTAAGTACACACAGTTTGCTTTTTTTGAGTTTCCAGATACGTATTTTTTTAAGACAATGAAAGATGGTTATCCATTAAGTATAAATGGTGAAACATATGTATATAATAAATACTCTGTTGTTCATTTAGATGGGCCTCATACTTCTTTAGCAGTGTCGCAACAAGTAAGTTTTTTTATTAGAAATATGGAAGAGGAAAGTTTAATAATTATTGATGATCATGAAACATTTAATATGAGTTCTATTACTTGGATTTTAGAAAAAGTAGGTTTTAGAGAAATAAAACGAGGCGAAAGAAAATTAATTTTTAAAAGGGAGAAAGTATAATGCCGTTAGCAGCTTTAATTGGTCCTGCGACCAAACTAATTGGAAAGTTTATTGAAGACAAAGATCAAAAAAACAAGTTGGCTCATCAGATAGCTACCATGGCTGAGAAGCATGCGAATGAGTTAGCCAAAGGTCAAATAGATATTAATAAAGAACAAGCAAAACATCCTAGTATATTTGTTAGCGGAGCCCGTCCCGCAATAATGTGGGTCTGTTGTTTGGGGCTACTATGGCAGTTTTTTGTAGGGCCAATTTTAACTTGGATTGCCGTAATGTTTAATCCAGAGTTAATGCCTCCACAGCTTGAAGTAGAAGGGTTGATTACTTTAGTTATGTCACTTTTAGGACTTGGGGCAATGAGATCTTTTGAGAAGTCAAAAGGTATAGCAAGGGATAGTATGAAAAAATGATAAAACGTATACATATAAACCAACATAAAATAAAAGCTAATTTAAAAAACAAAACAGATGATCCTGTAATAACAGTAAAAACTGCAAAAAATAATCATTATGCAGAAGAGGTTGTTATTAGAGGGGATTCCAAAGTTGTTTATAGTCCTGACAAACCTTTATCTTGTGGTGCTAGAGTTTGGATTGAAACAAAAGCGATGGTAGTTATAAAAGAAAAAGATTTTCAGTTGAAAATTATATGATTGACATTGATTCCGTACAACAATTCAGACATATTATTAAAAAAAAACTTGAGCATGTTAAAGAAGATGTATGTTATAGTATAGACACACTAGAAAAGTTACAGTATGCTAAAGGAAAAATCGGTGCTTATGAAGCATTGCTACAGGATCTTAACGACCTGCTAAAAAAGGAGAACGACTTAGATGAATTTAATTAAACCTAAACGCTATTTAGAAAAAGAAGACAAACCTCTCGTACCAAAAGGTACAAAACAAACTGAAGAATACCTTAAAATTATACCTAACCCTGTTGGATACAGATTATTAGTAAGACCTTATTCTGGTAATAAAAAGACAGAAGGTGGTATTTACTTATCTGATAAAACACAAGAAAATATACAAATGACAACTGTTGTTGGTCTTGTAGTAAAGATGGGTGAGCAGTGTTATAAGGATAAAATAAAATTTCCAGAAGGTCCTTGGTGTAAAGAAGGACAATTTGTTATTTATGGAAGATATGCAGGTGCAAGATTTAAAACTAAATTTGGTGAGCATAGAATTTTAAATGACGATGAGATAATTGGAACTATTAAAAAACCCGAAGACATATTAGCATTATTTTAAGGAGTGGACATGCCAAGTGAACAAGTAGAACTAGATATTGATAACGTAGAAGAAAAAAGTATAGAAGTTTCTGATGATAAACAAGAAGAAACAAAACCTGTTTTAGAAGAAGTAGATTTAGGGTATTCAGACCCTATTAAATCTGACACTAAAGCAGAAGTAGTAAAAGAGGAGCCAGAAGAAAAACAAGAAAATACTGACAACCTTCAAGAAATGTCAGGTAAAGTTCAAAAAAGAATAGATGGCTTAACTAGAAAAATGAGAGAAGCTGAAAGAAGAGAAAAAGCAGCTTTAGATTATGCAAAAGGGTTACAAAAAAAGTATACAGATGCAGAACAAAAATTTGTAACTTCTGATGATAATTATTTGAAAGAGTATGAAGCAAGAGTAGATAGTCAAAGAGAGCAAGTAAAGAATAGTTTAAAATCAGCTATTGAAGAGAACGATACTGATAAAATTATGGAAGCAAATGACAAACTTACTCAATTAGCTGTGGAAAAAGAAAAAGCTAGAATTCAAACAGCTCAAAAAGAACAACAAAAAGAACAACAAAAACAAGTAGTACAGGAACCTGTTGCGGCACAAAGACCTAGACAACAACCAAGCCAAAGAGCTGAAGGATGGGCCAGAAAAAATGAATGGTTTGGTAAAGATAAACCTATGACTAATGCTGCATACGGAATTCATGAAGAATTAGTGAGTCAGGGGTTTGACTCAGAGTCCGATGAGTATTACAATGAGATAGACAGAAAATTAAGTGAGTATTTTCCTCATAAATTTTCAGTAGAAAAGAAACCCGTTCAAACTGTTGCCTCAGCGGGGCGTAAGCAGGAAGGACGCAGAAAAGTGACTCTCACCCGATCACAAGTAGCGATTGCTAAAAAATTAGGGGTGCCATTAGAAGAATACGCTAGATACGTGAAGGAGTAAAAATATGAATAATAATAAAACAAGAACCTCACGCAGTTCAAGTGAAACAAAAGATTTGAGAAACAAACCTTGGACTCCACCATCAAGTTTGGATGCACCTCCTGCACCACAGGGCTATAAGCATCGTTGGATAAGAACCGAAAGTGTCGGTTTTATGGATACAGGTAATGTATCTAAAAAGTTGAGAGAAGGTTGGGAGTTCGTAAGAGCTGAAGAAGTAAAAAACCAACTTGGCGATCATGACTATCCAGTGGTTCGAGAAGGCCAGTATCAGGGGTTAATCGGGGTTGGTGGCCTTGTGTTGGCAAGGATACCTGAAGAAATTATCGAGCAACGCAAGAAGTACTTTCAAGATGTTACTTCTGATCAGGTAAAAGCCGTTGATAACGATATTCTTAGGGAACAACGTCCCGAGATGCCTGTCAATATTGACAGACAATCTAGGGTAAGTTTTGGTGGCTCTCGTAAAGGGAGTTAATTTTAATAATTATTTTATAAGGAAATAAAATATGGCTAATACTAATGTATCGTTTGGCTTGAGACCTTTATCAAAGTTAGGTTCAAGTTATAACACTACTGGTACTACTGAATACAGAATAGCCGCAGGAAACGCCAATAGAATTTACCAAGGGATGCCTGTAATACCTACCGCTGCTGGAGTCATTGACGACTTACAGGCTGCGGCTGGTGGAACGGTTTCTATTCTAGGTGTTTTCTATGGCTGCGAGTATGTTTCTAGTACTACTGGAGAAGTAATTTTCTCAAATAACTGGCCTGGATCTGGAGCTGATACAAATCACCCAGTGAAGGCTTTCGTATACGACGATCCAGATCAATTGTTTGTAATAGCAACCTCAAATGTTGTTGCTGGAGCAAATGAAGAATCAGAAATAAGAGCAGCTGTTTTCGCAAACATTGCTTTTGCAACTGGTAACAGTGGCAACAATACCACTGGTATTTCAACTGCTACAGCAGATTTAAATACCATAGCAGCAACTAATACACTTGCTTTACGTATTGTAGGCATTCAAGAAGATGCTGAAAATTCTGATTTTACAGTTGCTGGTATTCCGTTGATTGTTCGTATTAATAATCATTTTAATGCACCGACAGGCTCTATTGCCCAAGGTACAGTTTCAACAACAGGAGTATAAAGCATGGCAATATCTAGACAACAATTAGTAAAAGAGTTAGAACCAGGTCTGAATGCTTTATTCGGTTTGGAATATAACAGATATGAAAATGAACATGCAGAAATTTTTTCTACAGAAGCTTCAGACAGAGCTTTTGAAGAAGAAGTGATGTTAAGTGGTTTTGGATCAGCCCCTGTTAAATCAGAGGGTGGAGCTGTACAGTTTGATGACGCAAATGAATCATTCACAGCTAGATACACACACGAGACAATTGCAATGGCGTTTGCTGTAACTGAAGAAGCTATTGAAGATAACTTGTACGACAGATTAGCTGCAAGATATACAAGAGCTTTGGCAAGATCAATGGCAAATACAAAGCAAGTAAAAGCTGCAAATGTTCTTAACAATGCTTTTAACGCATCCTTCACTGGTGGTGATGGTGTGTCTTTATGTAATCTTAACCACCCCTTAGTAAGTGGTGGAGTACTAGAGAACACTTTAAACACAGCAGCTGATTTATCTGAAACATCATTGGAGCAGTCATTAATTGATATTTCTGCAATGGTGGATGAAAGAGGTTTAAAAATATCTCTACAAGGTGTTAAGTTGATAATTCCAAAAGAATTACAATTTACTGCTGAGAGAATTTTAAAAACTCCGCAGAGAGTTGGCACAGCTGATAATGACATTAATGCTATGGCTTCAATGGGAATGATCCCACAAGGTTATAGAGTTAATCATTATTTAACTGACACCGATGCTTTCTTCATTATGACTGATGCTCCTAACGGAATGAAACAATTTGTTAGAAGCCCAATCAAGACAGCTATTGAAGGTGACTTTGATACTGGTAATGTAAGATTTAAGGCTAGAGAAAGATATTCTTTTGGTTTTTCTGATCCAAGAGGAATCTTTGGCTCACCTGGAGCAGCTTAACACCCTCTCCCTTAAAGGTGTAAAAGGGGGCTTACAGGCCCCCTTTTTTTATGTATAATATAATTACCAAGAAATATAAATTGATATAGACTGGCTTGGCAGACAACCCTAGAGGACTATATCATTGAACTAGGAGATAAAGATGGCGAATACAACTTTTTCAGGACCAGTCCGTTCCGAAAACGGATTTGAGACTGTTTCAAAAAATGCA
>Ga0209535_1002434_pt1 | contig 12137 bp, 18 predicted proteins | sample LinPmetageLP28_FD_184041 | JGI IMG/M metagenome (GOLD analysis project Ga0209535, IMG submission 184041) | Marine viral communities from the Pacific Ocean - LP-28 (SPAdes) (version 2) | ecosystem: Environmental > Aquatic > Marine > Oceanic | place: Pacific Ocean | collected 2009-08-22
TTTTTTTTTATTATTTTTCTAAGATAATATAAACTACTATATCCTACAAAAATACTTAACCATTCAGCTGTGTTTTTCCTCATATTCTTTTTTATATATTACGGCTTGAATAAAATATGGAAATATTCTTCTATGTGTTTTTTTATTAATAGTTTTTGTATAAGCCCATCTTTTATGGGTATTATTCCAAGAAACATTTGGAACACCACTTTTATTATCTTGTATATCTGTATTAGTATTACATCTATTACACAAAATATTTCTAAATTTACCATAAATTCCATCTTCGTGAATGTGATCCATACATTTCCAATTTGTTTCAGTATATTCTTCATCACAAGCTTCACATCTTTTACTAATTAACCATCTATTATATATTTCATCTATTTCTTGTTGGGTATCCCAAATTAATCCTCTTGTTTTCCAATTTGATATTCTACTTGATTTTTTACCTTCTGGTGATTGTTGATATTCTTTTAGTTTTTCTTTATTATCTAAATTGTATTGATTTTGTTTTTCTAATCTTTTTTGTCTATTATCTAAATATTTTTGTCTTGCTTTTTTTGCTATTATTTCTTTATTATTCAAATAATATCTTCTACTTTTTTCTTTATCTGTTAATGGCATTTTTTATTTATTAAAATTTTTATTTTTTTAAATCAATTTTATTTTTATAATGAGTATATTAAAAATATTAAAAGAACTAGATAACATAGTTGAAAAATTAAAAGCTAAAATTATTTTCCTTGAAACTGAAAATAAAGAACTAGAATTAAAAATAGATGAATTAAAAGAATATATTAATAAAATCTAATTTAATAAATCTTTATCTATCTTACCACTTTTACTTCCTTTACTTACTGAAGCATATAAACGGCTTATTCCCCACTGGGTTGGGGTCATATTTGGTCTAACTGATTGAGGATTACTATAAAAAGCTCCCCTACCTTTCTCTACAATTTTTAAAGCATTTCTATATTTAATATTAGAAAGTTTTGCTATTTCTTTTATTGAATGGCTTTGATCCTTAGGAAATCCGTGTTTTTTATTAAACTTTTGCTTAAATGTTAGTCCCATTATATAATTTAATATAAAAAAAATGTCTGAATCTTTCAGCTTCTAATTTGGTGCGAAATATCTTTTTATATTTTATACCATCTATTATCTTTTGGAATATATATCTATTATAGCGTACGCAGTAATGAATATTGTTCATAGTTTAATATTTTTATTTATTTTATTGTTTTTAAATAAATGTTAAATGATTACCATATTAAATTATTAGATATGTTAGAAGAATTAATCCCAAATATAAATGGACCTTGGTTTCTATCTGACGGCGGTTTATTAGGACTACACAGAGATAAAAAGCTTATTGATTGGGATTATGATCTAGATTTATATGTGTTAGAAAATACCACCATAGATTTAGAACTAACTAACTTAAAAAAACAAAAATATTATACATGCGATAAAATTTATAATGCTAATAATATATTTCAATATGCTAATCCGTGGCTTGAATATATCGCCTACAAAAGACTATTACCTCAATACAAAAATCTTAATAGAGCTGAAATCACAAAACAAATCTCCCAAGATTATAAGACTGAAAAGATTATTAAAGAATTTACAAGTCCCCATATTGATATTTTTACATTAAAAAAAGAAGGTGATAGGTATATCTATAAAGATGGATTGTATAGCCGAATGTTTTATTTACAAGAAGAAATAGAAGATCTAGAAGTTATATATTATAATGGTATAGCTATTAATATTCCTAGTAAAACAGAAGTTATTTTAGAAAGGTTGTATGGTGATACTTGGAATATACCAGATCCTAATTATCAGTTTGATTAATACTATCTATTACTATTATTATTATTATTATTATTATTATTATATATATAAACTAAATATATATATATATATTGTATATATACACAAGAAACTACACAAATACACAAATACACAAATTACACTTTTACACTTTTACACATCGCAAAAAAATAAATTCTCACATGTGAAACTTTTTTCAAAATGAAGAAAAATATTTTTCGGTCGGTGTAAAAGTGTAAAAGTGTAAAATGCTATATATAAATTACACAATAATTATAATATTTGTGTAAAAATATTTAAAGAATTATATATATATAAAAATATGAACAAGACCCATAAGTATTTTTGTGATTTATGCCCTAAAAAAAAGAATAGTGATATATTTTGTAGTTTTGATAAAGCTAGAGATTATGAAAATCATATAGAATCATCTAAACATTTAAATTATTGTAAATTAATAGAAGAAGATAGTGAGAGTGTATTGTGTAAAATTTGTAAAAAGAAATTTAGTAAAAAAGGTTATGAAATTCATAAAAAAAGAAATGAAAGATTATGGAATGTTTTACAATTAATAAATAATGACTATCTAACTTGTAATAGATTCCAATGGTCTAAATATGATAGACACTTTAATTCATTTCAAGCTATGATAGATCATAGAAGTAATCCAGCTGTTAAATCTATAGCAGAATTAAAAAAATATAAAATATCAACACTTCATCACGCTACAAATAAACATAGTTATTTAAAAAAATTTGATGATAAAAATATGGACGAAAAATTAAATATGATAGAAGAAGAAGAAGAATTATATGAAGATAAATGGGGTGAAAGACCACAGCTTTTAATGTGTGTTCTATGTGAAAAATATGAAAATGAAGAAAAAAAATATACTAAAAAACATTTAAATAAATGGAATATGGAAGAATGCGATTGTAAAGAAGATGATTAAAGTTTTTCTATTTTTATTATTTTTGTTGTATAGCAAGTATGTTCTAATCTAACACATTCACAATTATCATTTTCAGTCCCAAAATTATCACATTCATATTCGTGTAAAGTAAAATCTCTACAATAAGTATCTGTATTATTATATTCTAATTGTCCATCATCTGTTATATTACAATTTCTAGAAGCTAAAAATTCTTTTTCGTCAAATTGTCTATCATCACAAACAATTCTACAAATATCTTTTTCATTAAATACTATTGATGGATAATCAATCATACGATCTATTTTATATTCATTACCACCTTTATATTTTAATACTGGTATAATTTTTTTTAAATCTACCAAATAATCAGCTCCTCTTTCGTTAATAGTTTCTCTTATATCTGATAATTTTTTCATTAAATTTATATAGTCTTGTTCTGGAAGTTTTTGTCTGATTTCTTCATCCACAAATGTAGAAAGTTCGTTAAATTTATCCATTTTTATATTTTGTTAAAACTTTTTAAAAGTTTAAATCAATTTTTTTTTTTGTTAATAATCTGATAAATAACCATTATCACCTAGATAAGAATCTCCATATTCAACATCTACCATTTCTTCATCATCATCTTCTTCATTTTCATTATTATTTATTTTATTATTTTTACTATCACTTACTACTATTTCTTTACCTTTTATCTTATTATAATAATCCCTAAGGATATTCATTATAGTTATATAATCATTTTCTTTATAACTATATTTATTCTCATACAACTCTAAAGCAAGTTGATTTATAGTTTCCATAATAGTATATTATGAATATTAAATTTTAAATAATTTTAAAAGTTAATTTTAGCTTCTAATATAAGAGAATCTAATGTTTCATAATCTTTTGGTGTAATGTAGTTGTTAAAAATATTAATTAAATTTCTAAAAACAGCTAATCTAATATTCTTTTCATATGGTAATCCTTGTAAAGTTATATGTTTAACATTTAATTCTTCTATAGCAATATCTATTATATCTAATGTTAATTGAAGTGGATTAAAACCAAGACCATAAGCATCACTTAAATATCTTAATTGCTTCGCATACTGGCTTAATGTTTTAGGTGCTAACTCTGGACGAAATTGTTTAATGAAAGCTGAATAATTATCCATATAAATCTATTTCTTTTTATTTTTTTTCATTTTACCTATAACTTTACTATTTTTATTATGGGTTTTTCCACTCATCACAACACCCCCAGCCATCTTATGGGCATTTTTTGGGAGCTTTTCAAATATTTTATCTACAGTCATTTTTTTCTTTTTATCTTTATTTATAACTTTATTATGATAACTACCATTCATCCTTCTAGCACACGCTTTTTTATTATCGTTGTCCATACATATCATTATAATATTATAAAATATTTAAAAAATATATAATTATAACATATATGGGATTGTGTTATTATTGCGAGGAACAAGAACGAGAATCTTATTGGAAACATTATTGTAAAGATTGTGCTATGTTAAGACGAATGTTAGTTTTACATAAGCCTAAGGAATGTGTAGAGATTCTTAAAAGATGTTTAATTAGAAATCAAACACAAATAGATCATAAAATTAAAAAAGAGGTAGTTAATGTTGAAATAAAAAAAGAAGTTCCTAAGATAGATAATAAAATGGTTTTACGACCTAAAAAAAATTTGTCAAATTAACTATTGCGAATCATGTCCCATACATTTCCTTTATTGGCAAGATTTTTACGAATGGGTTTGGGAGCTTCTTGAATTGGAACACTATTTTCTATGGGTTCAAGATTATTAACTTCTTTTACTTCAGAAACCACTGGTTTTTTTTCTTTTTGAACTACAGGTTCTTCTATAATGGTTTGAAGTGGTATTACTGGGGCTTTTGATTTCCGTGGTTTTTTTAAATCGTCTAATTCATTTCTAAGTTTTTGGATTTCCATTTGATGGCGAAGATCGGCTAATTCATGTTGTTTTTTTTGATAAGCACCATTATCACTTGGACTAGGTTTTACAGGTGATTTTTTTTTTCTTGTTGCTTTAGGTTTTGTTTCTTTAGCTGGTTCAGTTCCAGCTCTAGCATTTTTCTTAGCAGCTCTAGCTTTGGCCAATCTTTCAACCAGTTTTGCTTTCTGTTCTTCTGTTAATGGTTTTCGTTTCCGTTTAGGTTTGGCTTTAGGTTCTTCAACTACTTTTTCACTAGGTTCATTATCATCAACAAACACTTTAGGCATAATTTATAAATTGATAGTATATATTTTTTTTTAAAATAAAACTTATTTATTTAATCTATCAGTAGCTACTTTAAATATTTTAGGATCTAATTCAAAACCAATAAATTTTCTATTAAGATTTTTACAAGCTACACCTGTAGAACCTGATCCCATCGTAGGGTCTAATATAGTATCTCCTTCATCACTCCAATATTTTAAAAAGAATTCTAATATATCTTGTGGTTTTTCTGTTTGATGGTGTCTTTTACCAATAAAAACTTTTTCACTATCAAAAACCGATGCTGGATTGGGTGGTTCAAAATTATGGTTTTTTCCTAAATCTTTTACAGCGTAGGATTGTTTATCTTTTTTATTAAATCCATAAAGGCATTTTTCTTCTATAACCGATGCTGGATTGGGTGGTTCATAGGGCATTTTATAACTACCATCTTTATTTAATCTACCACAATCTCCCCCAGCACTAAACTTTTTTTGACCCCATACATCTTTTTTATCTTCTTCTAAAACTGATACTGGATTTGGTGGTTCAAAAAATTTACCATTTTTTCCATTATTAAAATTACTTGCTCCTTCTGGATTACCAGCATTTGTTATATTACCTTTTACATTATTTATAGTTTCATTTTTGGTAGCAATTCTTTTATGGTATTTATCTCTATTATATTTAGGGGCTTGTTCGTAAAAGAAATAAACCATTTCGTGGTTTCTCATAGGTCTATATCTGCTTTGTAATCCACCAGTTTTATTTCGTTTTTTCCAGCAAAGATCCATTTTGTAGCCTTTCTCCCAAGATTTAATTAAAGTATATCCAAATTTAGTAGAACAAAAATGAATACAAGCCGTTTTTTTACTTTTTCTAATTCTTTTAAATTCATTCCAAAATTCTTCCATATCTATTTTACAATCCCATTTACAATTAGTTTCGCCATAAGGTAAATCACATATAAAAAGGTCAATAGATTTATCTGGTATAGTTTTCATTAATTCTAAACAATCACCATTTCTAATATCCATTTAGAATAGATAGTATATATTTTTTTTAAAAATAAAACTTAATTAAATATTAGTTCAAACTCTTTATTAAGGTATATTTGGTTTTTATCATTATCATAATTTACTACAATAAAATCTCTTTTACCTAAAACATTTTCTTTCCACATGTTATTAAATTCTCTTCGGCTTTTGAGATAATTGTGTTCTTCTTCTATAATAGCTAAATTTTTAGAGCTAGTAGCATATAAGACCGCAAAAGATATATTATTCCGAACTGCTAATGGTATTTGGCTATAATGCTGTGTAGTTATCAAGACTGAGATCCCAAGCTTTCTAGAATTTTGAGCCAATCTTGTTAAAGCATTAAATTCTTTTCCACGGCCCATAGCAAAACTTAAATCATCTAAAATTATTAAAGGGTATTCAGTTGGTTCATCATTTACATCTCTTTCATTATATTCTTGTTCTAATTTTTCATATAGATTATGTAATAAATCATTATCATATTCACTATATAAATTGGATTGCGGAATATCCTTAGCTTCTATTAAAGTTTGAAGCTTTTTATCAGAATTTAATGAACCACTAAAGACATAGATCTCTTTAAAAATTTTATCATAACCAAATTCAGGATTTAATAACATATTTATTAATAGTGTTGTTTTAGAAGCTCCAGTTTTCCCCACTAACATTCCAAAGAAACGGACATTAGGTAATATTCCCATATCTATCACTTGACTATCTGATTTATCTATTACTTTTCTTATTTTAGGCATAATATAAATATATAATATTTTTTTATTAAGCTATTATATACGATGTCTTATTTGAATTTACAAGATTACGACAACCAATTAGCAAATGTAGCTCAACAATTTCAAAGTGCTACCGAGAAAGATTCTCTTTTAAATAACATTCATGATAGGGCTAATAAAGCTGTAGAACTCGCTGGAGAAGCAAAAGCATTCTTATCCGCCAAACCAGTAGGCAAATATTTAGTAAAAAAAGCTGGAGGAGCTTTAGATGATGCTGTTAAAAATGTTGGTGTTAAATTTAATGAAGTTAGGTCACAATTCCAAGACGCACAAAAAATTGGAGCTGGATTAAAAAATATAGTTAATTCTGAAGGCTTGGCTGGATCAAGAGTTGTAGCCAGTTCTACAATAGGTAATTTAGAAACTGGAGTAGGAGCGAAGGCGGTTGCTCAAAATGGTTTAGTAAAACCAGCTATACAAAGTATAGGAAATGTTTTTAAATCTAATGCTGAAGTAGAAAGTGCCGAAACTGGAGAAAGAGCTGAGCTTGTATCAGCCCAAGTATCTAATTTAAATGCTCGTGCTGGAAGTCTTTTAGATAGGCTCAATTCTGCTACTCAAGGAGGTGGTGCTGCCCAACAACCAGGTATTTTAGCTCCAGAAGCAAATGCTAGTATTGAAGCTGGTGAGACAGAAAAAGCTGACCAACAATTTGATAAAACAGATGCTGGTCAAGAAGAAGAAGAAGAACAAGAAGAAAATGTGGGTAAAAAAGGTGGAAAATTAGCTGGAGAAGAAGAAGAAGATATTGAAGGCACAGCTGACGCTGATGCCGATGCCCCAGAACTCGCCCCAGTAGCTTCTATAATAGGATTAGTTGTTGGAGCTGGACTTGCTCTTAAGGCTGTTATTGATAAGCCAAAACAATTATCCCCAGTTGATAATATTAATGCCTCATATCAAATTGGAATATAATTTGTTTAATTTTTAATTTTTTTTATATATATAAATTATATAAAGATGGAAAAAGTTATTAAAATACAATCGGAGAATTCAGTAGTTCAAACTTTTAATAATGGAACAACCGCTCCAACCCAAAAGCTTTTTGATTTTAAAATCCCAAAAGGAGAAGTTTATGATTTATCGGCTTCCTATGTAGCCGTAAATATTGAACCAGTTGTCGCTACAAATCCAGCGGTGAATGGTAAAATTCCAGTGGTTAGAACAGTTAGTGGTGTTGTTACTAATTTAAATGTCGCAGGTTCTCATGCTGGAAAACAAAATCTTTTAGTTAAGAACGCCCAACTTTATTCACAAGGTAAAGGAATGTTAGAATCTATTAGACGCCAAGATTGTTTAGCTTTATCAAAACATTATTTAGAAAATGATGAAATGGAAACAACAAGAGATTTAGATTTACTTGGAGATTTACAATCTGACCTTGGTGTTGATAGGACTGAATCTTACTATTTAGATGAGATTAAAGTTTCTTCAGTTGGTAATGATTCTGATACTGAAACCTCAAGAATTGTAGCACGAGACCACAAAATTCATTTAAAAGATGTTTTTGGAATTTGTAATAGTAATGCTTATGATACTAATGTTTATGGCGAGACACAAATCCACTGGGAGATGAACCTTGATAAATTTGGATTTGTTTTAGCCCAAGGTGATGAAAATGGTGATGCTTCCAACGCTCTTGATACTCAGAATGGGGTTGTTAATGGAACTGCTATTACTACTGCTACTTCAACACGAACTTATGAAAACCCCCATTTTGATGGAGCTTTTGTTGTTGGTCAAGCTGTAACTGTGGCTGCTACTGGTTCTAATGGTGGCCGAGCTATTAGCACGGCAACAGCGATTAAAAAAATAGAATATTCAACTACAACTAGAAAACTTACTTATACTTTTGAAACTACTATTTTCACAGCTACCGCAGCTCCAGAAAATTTTACGGCTATAACCATGTTAGGAACTGCGACACAAACTCTTAGTGCGAGAATTAATGGTGCTGAACTTGTTTTAGTGGCTTTAAAAGACCCTAAGAATGTTCCAACTTCACACGATTATATTACATATTCAACAGAGGAGATTAATGGTAATAGTTTAACTACTATGAATAAACAGATTAAGGTAGAACCAAATGCCCAGAGTATTTATATTACTTCTTCAGATAGTGGTGAGATTGCCCCAGATCGCGATATAAATAAATACAGAATGGCTATTAATAATAAAGATATTACTGGAAATCGTGAAATTGATTTTGGAAAATCTTTACATAAAGATAGAATAATTAGAGCTTATAGAAATAAAGGAGTAAAACTAGATGATTTAAGATTAAGAATGAATAAGCTTACAGCGACACAAGCAACGAGAGCCTCAGAACCTAATGCCGTAATTGTAGAAGCGATGCCTTTACTTTTAGAAGAAAAAACAATTAACTTAGAATTAACCAATACTGCTAACTGCCAAGATATTCGTGTTTATAAAGAATTGGTAGTCAATAAATAATTATAATTTTGTTGAAAATTTTGTTGAAACTTTTTTTAAAAGTTTTTTTGTTTGTTTAATTTTTTATTTTTATTATATATTATTATTTATATAATGAATAGAAATCTAATTTACCATATTGCGGAAGCTGTCCAAAAAAAAGACCAATATATAGAATTTGATAGTTTAGATTTTGATTTAAATGTTGGTGAAGGAAGATCTTTAGTAAAGAATAGTGTAAGATTATTAGGAGATTTAGATGTTTTAGATAATGGTGGTGCTAACACAGCTGAGATTTATTTTGACCCAGTTACTGGAGCCCACGCTTTTATAGATTCATGTCAGATTGCTTTTATTGATGGTGCTAATGCTGGATTAAAAGAAAATATCCAAAACTATGCTAGATATGTTGCGATGAGTGAAATGGCTACTAAATGCCCAGAAGATGCTTTAAATGCTTCTTCGGTTTGTGAGCTTAAAGGTTTTGACCATCAGACTTCAAAGCTTTTTGCTAATGGAAGAACCACTCGTAATAGTGGTGCTAAATTAACTGCTAACCAAGATTTCTCATTAAAACCAGTTTGTGCTTTAAATAAAATGAGTGGAGGTAATTTAGCTTATACTAAATCTGGACAGATAAGATTAACTTTAAATTTAGCTCAAAATCGGTCTGCTCTTATGGGTTCGGGATTAGATAATACCCAAGATAGTTATGCGATAATTAATCCTCGTATTGTCTATCAATCTGTTATGACTGAACCAAAAGAACAAGATACTATAATGAGAACTATTTATAATGTAAAAAATACTATCCAATCTAATTTTGCTTCTGTTAGTGTTGGTGTTCCAGCTGTTTGCGATAGTGTTACTGTTTCCCTCCAGCTTCAATCGGCAGAGAATACTGCTCCATTTAGTAATTATGAATGTAATATGCCTAAAGGATTAGAAGAACTCCAGTTCTTATTTAATGATTCTACTAATGAATATATTTCTTATAGTATAACTGATTTAACTGAGATGTTACAGCGTGGTATTAATTCTATTATAGATAATGGACATAATATAGTGAGTGGTAATCGTTTCGCTGATAATAAAAATTTTATTACTGGACTTGCTTTTAACGGCTATGTGGATTTATCAAACCAAAAATTTACAGTTCAGATTAAGAGTGGAGCTGATAATGCGAATGCCTATAATTTATATATGTATTTCCATAGTATTATGAGCCTCTAATTTTTTTAATAGTTTGTTTGTTTATTTTTTTAAATTAATTATATTATTATATAATATATAATGAGTTTTTATTCTAGTGGCGATGTTGAAACTAAATATTTAGATCCTAAATCATTTGTCGATGGAAACCGAGCTGTTTTTGAACTTAATGGACACCACCTAGCAATCTTACCAAATATTCGTCTTTTAGATAATGGAGTATTCGGTCAAGCTGGGGGTTTATATAATGCTCTAGTGGGGGCAGATAGTATTATAACCGATGTTGTTTTATACGATGGTCGCACAGAATTATCTAGATTAAGTAAATTTGGTTCTTTCCGTGGCTTTGTTTCACAGAACCAAGCAAATGTAAAATCTATGTCTTTAAGAAGTCCTAAAAGTGGAGCTAGAATTGGCTACCAACAGATTAACGATGATAAACTATTAGATTACATGTCTAATTCTCCAGTGACCGCTGCTGCTCGTGCTGCTTCAGATGGTTCTTATGTTGATTTAAGAGAGGTCTTACCTATGCTTAATAGTGTTACTCATTTACCAGTAGATGTTTTCCAAAATTTAAGATTAGAAATTACCTACGATACTTCAGCTCAAGGTGTTCTTAGCGATATAACTAATACTATTACTGGAATGCTTGTTCCACAATTAGCGATAGATATTCTTGATGATGAAGTTTTAGTTAAAAAAATGAATAAAACATTAAAGAACGCCCAATGGTTAGAAATAGAACATGATCAAGTTTTATACCCAGTTACGGCTAATGATGGTGGAGCTGGTGACCAAGACATTAAAGAAACTAGAAATTTTAAATTAGATGGATTTAAAGGTAAATCTGTTGAAAGAATGCTTATGGTAAAACAATTAGCTCAAGGAGCCCAATATCTTAGTGGTAATGATGTCCAGGCGTGGGGTAAATTTGGTAGCGTTGGTTTCTTTAAAGAGGAAATCCAAGTGAGAGTTAATGGTTCTAATATTTTTCCAAAATCTGGCTTGGTCGGTGATATGGAGAGAATGGGTCATGTTGTAGATAGTTGGGGTGAATGCTTTGCTTTTCCAGGTAGTAATATGTATGATATTGATGTTGGGGCGGTTGTTGGAGCTGATGCTGCTGGCGGAAGAGCCCAAAGAGGAACTCTTAGTTATAACGGTTGGTATGTTGGTGAAAAAGTTTTAGATTTACAGATAGTTCATAGTAGAACAGGTCTTCAAGATACTTCCACTTTCAGACCAACTACCTCCGCGACAAATGTAATTTATTTTGGCGAGGTTAAGAAAGCTTTAATTGTAGGAAATGATGGTTATAATATTGTTTATCTTTAGATAAGTAAATTTTGTTTAATTTTTATATAATATAATTTTATTATGAGTAGTAAAATTATAAAGTTAAGAGAATCGGAATCCACAGCTTCGGCACAGAACGCCGACTATAGAATAACTTTAGATAAAACATTAGAAATAATGGATGGTGATGAATTGCGAATCAAATCGGTTTTCCTTGATACTATTGGGGCGAGTGGAGATTTTTTAGAAATAGTTGATGATGTTAATATTGAAATAGATGTAGGTAAATATTTTATTAATGATAGTAAAGACCAAAAATTTCCAGCTCCAAATGCTGGAGATCAGCTTAGAAGATATGTGCCT
>Ga0209535_1002435_pt1 | contig 12132 bp, 13 predicted proteins | sample LinPmetageLP28_FD_184041 | JGI IMG/M metagenome (GOLD analysis project Ga0209535, IMG submission 184041) | Marine viral communities from the Pacific Ocean - LP-28 (SPAdes) (version 2) | ecosystem: Environmental > Aquatic > Marine > Oceanic | place: Pacific Ocean | collected 2009-08-22
AACTATACCAGCTGGTTCTTCACTAGAGGTTATGGCGGGTAATAAATTAGTAGTACAAAATGATGGCACTAACGCAGATGTATTAAGAATAGAATCTAGCAGAGCTGCTTCACTTGATGCAACAATAACAGTTTTAGAAGACGTATAATAAAATAGAGGATTAAATGGCATATATAGGAGCAGGTCCAATAGAAAAAGGTGTAGGACTATTTTCGCAAGATACATTTACTGGCGATGGTAGTACAGTTGCTTTTGATATGACTAATGCCGCACCTGATGGTGGTGGAAATGAAATTCAAGTATTTGTAGATAATGTAAGACAACAAGAAGGTTCGTCTAATGCATACACACTTGGATTTGATGGTTCTAGTGAAGTCAAAAGAATTACATTTACAGCAGCTCCAGCAGCAGCAGCAGCCATATATGTTTTAAATGCTGGTACACAAAAAGTACAACATGTTTCAGGATTAAATGATAACACAGTTTCTACAGCAAAAATACAAGATAGCGCTATCACAGCAGCAAAAATTGCTGATGGTGCAATCGTTGCAACCGAAATAGCTAATAACGCTGTAACTACAGATAAAATTATTGATGATGCTGTTACAGCAGATAAACTTGCTAACTCAATTAATACAGCTATTGCTGCTAACACAGCTAAGACAGGAATATCTACTGGTCAAGCAAGTGCTATTACAGCCAATACTGCTAAAGTAACAAACGCAACACACACAGGCGAAGTTACTGGATCAACTGCTTTAACGATTGCAGATAATATTGTTGACGAGGCAAACTTAAAAGTTTCTAACACACCTACAAATGGATATGTGCTTACTGCGCAATCTGGAAATACTGGCGGTCTAACATGGGCTGCGGATTCTGGTGGTTGTTGGGAAAAATTAAACACAATAACTATATCAGGAACTACTTCACAAATTGAACATGAAGAAGCTCATTATACATCAACATATAAAGATTATAAAATGGTACTTTCTAATATTTTAGTATCAGCAGACGCACAAATGCGTATGAGAGTAGGAACAGATGGTGGCTCTCTTGGTTCAGGAAGTAATTATAGATTTGGTAATATAGGTCGTAAATCAAATGGATCAACTGAAACCCAAGAGTCAGCTGGAGCTTCATCTTTTATGCTGGGTTGTACAAGCTTTGGTACAAGTACAGCAGTATTCACATCAAATTTTGAAATTAATATATATAACCCCTTAAGCACAACATCTTATTTTAATTTTTATGCTAATGGACATCATACTGATGATAATGATTATACTGCAGTATTTCATTGTGCTGGAACTTATGTTACAGGACATGATGTTGCAATAAAAAGAATTGCCTTGTATATGGCAAGTGGAGATTTTACTGGTGGAACATCAACTTTATATGGGAGAAAAGTTTAATGCCTAGATATAAAATGGTAGGAAATACAAGAATAGAACTAACTTCTGATGAATTAGCAGAATTAACTACAAGAGAAACAGAATGGACAAATAGTGCTTTTGATAGAGCTATTGCTGAAGTAAGAAGAAAAAGAAATGAACTTTTAGCGGAAACAGATTTTCACGGAATGTCTGATAATACAATGGCTTCAGATATGACGACTTACAGAACAAATTTAAGAGATATAACAAATGGCGTGACAACACAAGCACACATAGACGCTATAACTTGGCCAACTAAACCTTAGAGAGAATTATGTATATAGGAAGAGAACCATCATACGGAGCATTTGAAAGACAGTCACTAACGGCTGATTCTTCTACTGCATCGTTTACTTTGGACTATACGATAGGTAGTTCATCATCTATTATGGTATCCGTTGCTGGTGTAATACAAGAGCCAGAAGTTGGATATACACTTACAGGTGGTGGTACATCAATACTTTTCTCAGCGGCACCTACATCAGGTGATACTGTGTTTGTAATATTCTTAGGTTTAGCTAGAGATGTAGGACAATTTTTAAATTCAGGTATTATCACAGCTCAAACAGCAGAAACATCTGTTGCTGATGGTGATGAAATTTTAATTTACGATACTTCAGCAAGTGCTTTAAGAAGAATGACTAAAGCAAATTTTTCACCAACTATTACTTTAACATATGTAACAAGAACAAGAACAGGTAATGGGACACTAGCAACTGATACTGTAACAAGTGGTACGGCTGTGGATAATGTATTAGTATATGTCAATGGTCTACTACAACAACCTACAACAGACTACACAATATCAGGTACAACTTTAACGCATGTGGTTGCGCCAGCGGCCTCAGATAAAATAGTAATTAGGGAATTACCAAGACAAGGTTAATAAATAGATATATGGCAACAAAAATACGACAATCTAGTTTAGACAATTCAGTAATTACTGGACAAACAGACTTAAACGCTGTTCCAGCAGATTCTGATATTTTTTTAGTGTATGACCAAAGTACAGGTGGATTAAAAAGAGTTACTAGAGGTAAACTATTAGGTACACCGGTATTTACAAGTGTTTCTCCATCAACTGCTTTAACTGGTGATGGAACAGGTAATCACACTTTTGTAATTACTGGTACAGATTTTTCATCAACAGCATCATTAATAAATGATTCAGGAACAGCAGTTGCTTTTGATACAGTAACTCTAAACTCAGGAACACAGATTACAGGTGTAATTGCTAAATCAAGTTTACCTAATTCAGGTGAACCTTACGATATTAAAATAACAAACTCTAATGGTACTACTGTAACTCAAGCAAACGCAATTAATGTAGATGCTTCTCCTATATTTACTACATCTGCAGGATCATTAGGTAGTATTTCTGATAGTGGAAGATCAGGTATCAGTTTTACAATTGATGCAAACGATCCAGAATCAGTAGGAAATGTAGTATATGAAATACAATCAGGATCAATACCAGCAGGTTTAACAGGTGCAAATGTTGCTGTAGATGGTGGTGTTTTTAGAATTACAGGAACAGCCAATGCTCAATCAAGCGATACAACATCAAATTTCGTATTAAGAGCTGTTGACGCAGCTTCAAATACATCTTCCAGAGCTTTTGCTATCACAGTTTTAGCTCCAGTACAACAATCATTTACTTCATCTGGTACCTTTGCTGTACCGGCAGGTGTAAATGCTGTTAATGTTTTAGTAGTTGCTGGTGGTGGCGGCGGTGGAGATGGTGGAGGAAGAGGCGGCGGCGGCGGTGGTGGCGGCGGACTAATTTTCGCTCCAAACTATCCAGTTACTGGTGGTGGAACAGTTGCAATTACAGTAGGCGATGGTGGAGGTTTTACAGCCGATGGAGATGATTCACATTTTGGTGGTGATGGAAATCCTGGTTTAAGTCCATCTGGAAAATTATCTGCTAAAGGTGGTGGTGGACAAAATAGTAGCACTGGTGGATCAGGAGCAGGTGGTGGTTACCCTTCGAACCCTCCAGGTGCAGCAACTCAACCAACTCAACCAGGTAACTCTGGTGCGTACGGATTTGGTTTCGCAGGAGGAACAGGTATGAATGTTGGTGCTGGTGGTGGTGGCGCTGGTGCTGTTGGTAGTAATGCACACCCATCAAATCATGGTGGTGGTGGTGGTGCTGGAAAAGCTTATACTATCGCAGATGGAACAACTTCGGTAGGTTATGCTGGTGGTGGATCTGGTGGTGGAGCTAACTCACCTTTAGGAGGAACAACAGTTACTCCATTTGGTGGAGGAGTAGGTTTAGCCCCACAAAACCCTACAATTGCTGGTGCAGCAAATAAAGGTGGAGGCGGTGGTGGTGCTGGTTCTGGTGGCGCTGGTTCAACTGGTGGAAAAGGAATAGTTATTGTAGCGTACTAAATATTATAGTTAAAAAATTTTAAAGGAGAAAATTGAAATGGCTGAAGAAGAAAAAAAGTATGGTGTAAAAAACCCAAGTGAGGGTATAAATGGTAAGTTAGCGTCAAATATGACAGGCGAAGCCATTGAAAGTAATTATGACTATGGTAGTATCACTGATAATGATAAAAAAGTAGTTACAGAGATTATTGATTTAATGCGAAACAGAGGTGAAGTACCTTGTAGTATGTTCGCAGAAGAATTGAAAATAAAATTTGGTTTAGAAGAAATACCAATGAAAAGAATTGAAGACACTGTATGGGGTCAATTGACAAAAAACGAAAGAATTGGACAAAGCATACAAGGTTTTAGAATGGCAACTGATGAAAAAGGTAAAAAAACAAGAATACCACATGTTGGATTTTCTGCTGATTTAGATTACCTTGATGAATTTATAAATAGACTAGTACAAAGAGCTTTAGAAGTTAAAAACAAATAGAGAGAAAAAATGGCACTAACAAAGATAACAAAATCAGGTATAACAGCAGACGCAGTTGACGCTACTAAAATAGCAGATAATGCAGTTGAATCAGCTCAAATTAAAGCTGATGCTGTAAATGCAACTAAAATAGCTGATGATTCAATTAGTGAAGAACATTTAGATGTTACAGCAGTTACAGGCAATTCTGAATTGTCCGCTAATGCTGCATCTGATGATGTATTAATAATTTTTGATACAAGCTCAGGAACACTTAAAAAGATTGCAGCCTCAAATGTTGGTCTTCAAGTACCTGTAATTTCTACTGTATCTCCAACAAGTGTTTTAAGTGGTGATGGATCAGGTAATCACACTTTTGTAATCGCAGGAACAGGTTTCAGATCAGATGCCACTGCTAAAATAACTACTAATGGTGGGACAGATATAGCTTTTGATACTGTCACAAGAAATTCAGCAATTCAATTAACATGTGTTGTTGCTAAAAATAAAGCAAATTTAACTAACGCAAATGAACCATTTGATATATCAGTTACAACTGCAGGTGCGTTAACTGCTACTAAAGCAGATGCATTTAATATAGACGCTTCACCTGTGTTTACAACAGCATCAGGATCTTTAGGAACTGGAACAGGTGGTACATCAGTTAATTTTAAAGCTGTAGCAACTGACCCAGAATCAAATGCAACACAAGTTACATTTGAATTACAATCAGGTACATTACCTGCAGGTTTAGCTTTAACAACTTCAAATGCTGATGGTGGTACTGCAATCATATCTGGTACAGCTACTGATCCAGCAGCAAACACAACATCAAATTTCGTATTAAGAGCTGTTGACGCAGCCTCTAATGTAACATCACGTGCTTTTGCTATTACTATAAACAAAGCAATTACTTTCACATCATTTACATCATCTGGTACTTTCGCAGTTCCAGCTGGTACTACATCACTTGATGAAGTATTGGTAGTCGGTGGTGGAGGCGGAGGTGGCGGTGGTCACAACGGTTGTAGTTCAGGTGGTGCCGGTGGTGCTGGTGGACTAATATTTCAACCAGCGTATCCAGTTACACCAGGTGGTACACTTACAGTTACAATAGGTAACGGTGGTGCCGCAGGAGATGGTGAAGTTGATGGTACTAATGGACAAAATTCAGTATTTGGTGCACCTGGTGATCCAGGTAAACACCCAACAGGTGATGTATTAACTGCGCAAGGTGGCGGTGGTGGTGGCGCTAGAGCAGGTGCTGGATTAAACGGTGGTTCTGGTGGAGGTGGTAGTGGTCACTACCCAGGCGCTGGTGGTGGTGGAGGAGGACAACAATCTACTCAATCAGGTGACTCAGGCGCTTATGGATTTGGTAATAATGGTGGTGCAGGTGTCGTATCAGATAGTGCAGGTGGTGGTGGTGGTGCTGGTGCTGTTGGTGCTGGTGGTAATACTACTAGAGGTCAAGGTGGTATAGGTAAAGCTTATACAATCGCAGATGGTACTACATCAGTTTATTATGCTGGTGGTGGAGGTGGTGGTGCCTCAATAGGAAATCCATCAGGTTCTCACAATGGCACGCCAGAAGGTTTTGGTGGCCCAGGTGGACAAGGTGGTGGAGGATCAGGACAAAATTTAGGTCCAAATGGTAATAGACCAACACCAGAAGGTGTAGGTCAAGCCAATAAAGGTGGTGGAGGTGGAGGTGGATCTTCACCTGGAAGAGCATCATTTGTTGGTGGAACTGGTGTTGTTATAATCAAACACTAGTCTTTTAAAAGACTTATATATATTATTATGAAAGGCTTTGATGACTGAAAATAATTTTGATACAACTGTTGCTTATCATGTAACTGACGAAGGCGATAAAATACTTTATCCATTCAGTCCTCCAATTTATCAATCATATGTTGATAACAAACTCACAAAAGAACTTATAGAAGAAGGTCGTAAACTTACATTAAAAGATAATGACCACAATCATAAATTAGCTGGTAATTTAAAATATGGTCGTTCTTACCATTATAATGACGATTATATTAGCAAAGTAGAACCTTATTTAAAAGGTCATGTTGAAAAATTTTTCAATAGTTTAATTTCTCAATTTACTAGATTTGGAGGCAATTATTCTAGTGTGGATAGTTTACTACATAAACAAAGTTCTAAACATAGAACATTGGAAAGAGGTAAATTAGAATTAGATTCATTGTGGATAAACTTTTCTAAAAAACACGATTACAACCCACCCCATACACACACAGGTGTATTAAGTTTTGTGATATTTTGTCAAGTACCAAAAGAAATATTTAAAGTACAAGCTGATAGTAATAGTCAAAGAGCAGGTGAGATACATTTTTCATATGGTGAACAAATTAGTCCTTTAACTGGTTCTGAATTTATTATAACACCAACTGAAAATTTAATATTAATATTTCCTAATAAACTAACACATTATGTTCCACCATATTGGGTAAACGCAGAGCGTATCAGTGTATCAGGCAATTTCGTGGTCATCTAAATATTATTATGAGTATAAAAAATACATATTATTATTTTAAAGAAGCTTTAAGTCCGGATCAGTGTCAAAAGATTATTGATATGGGTGAACAAAGAATAGGCGAAGTGAAAAAAGAAGGTCGTTCAGCAGATGCCACAACTTATGGTAATAATCAAAAACAAGCTTTTGAAAAAATTGGTAAAAAAGTAATACCACAAGCTGATAAAACTAATGAAGAGCTTAAAGAAGAAATTGGTAAAGATAAAGATATTGAACAAGAAAGATATGTGAGAGATAGTGAAGTTTGTTGGTTTAATGATAAATGGTTGTATGATTTAATACACCCTTTTTTAAATAAAGCAAATACAAATGCTGGTTGGAAATATCAATGGGATTATAGTGAGTCATTTCAATTTACAAAATATAACAAAGGTGGATTTTATGGGTGGCACGCTGATGGTAGTAGTTGTAATTTTAGTAAGTACAAACGATATATTCCAGGTGTAAGCCCAGTCACAAAAGGTGAAATGCCTACAGGATATACAGATGTTCCTGGAATGATAGGTAAAGTAAGAAAATTATCTATGACAATAAACTTAAACAAGCCTGGTGAATATGATGGTGGTAATTTAAAATTTGATTATGGTCCACATGCTCTTGGTAAAAGATTCCATGAAGTAGAAGAAATACGACCACAAGGTTCTATCATAGTATTTCCCTCATACATATATCATCAAGTAACACCTGTAACAAGAGGAACAAGATATTCTATGGTATTATGGTCTTTAGGTCAACCTTTTAGATAAGACTAAATAAAAGTACAAGGAGCAAAATTATGGATATGAAAAAAATTATACACAATTGGGACGAATTAACAGACTCACAAAAAAAAGACGCAGAGGATAAGTTAAAGGATAACCCTGAAATTAATCCAAGTTTTGTACACCCTGCTGCTAAATTCTTTGAAGAACACAGATGGGTTAAAATAGATAATTTTATAGATCAAAATATGGCAAATTTATTGTACCATCATGTACAATTGGAAGCTACTAGATTAAATTACCTAGAAGAAAATAACATGCCTTTTGATGAAGCCATAGAAGGCTCATTTACTGATACACAAGCTCCTGGTGATTTTAGTAAATATGGTGACCCTATTATGGATACATTATTAAGTTTATCTTTAACACAAATGCAAACTCTTACTGCAAAAGAATTAGTCCCTACATATTCTTATCATAGATTATATACAACTGGAACAGAACTTAAAAAACATAGTGATAGACCAAGTTGTGAAATTTCAACAACTCTTTGTTTAGGATATGATAATTCTAATGTTGACGCCAGTAAATATCCTGATTGGAATTGGCCAATGTTTGTTGAAGAAAAAAGTGGAGAAGAAATTGCTGTTAATATGAAACCAGGTGATATGATTATATATCGTGGCTGTGAATTAAAACATTGGAGAGAACCATTTTGGGGTAGCAATCATGCACAAGTATTTTTACATTATAATGAAAAAGGAGGAGTATATGATGTACCAAATGATGGTAGACCTGTACTTGGAATGCCAGCAACATATAGAAGTACACAAATTAGAAAAGAAAAAGAAGAACAGGTTAATACAAACATAACAGAAAATAAAGTAATTAATACACCTAAAAAAATTATATATTAAATTATGTCAAGTGAAAAAATTGAACAACATTGGGAAGTAAATGTTGTTAATGATAATCCTACATTTCCATTTGTAGTAATAGACAATTGGTATACACCCAATGAAGAAAAGGCTATATGGAAAGAATTAGATTTCTTTAGCACAACTCCAAAAGATAAAATAGATCGTGCTGAAAATACTATTGTTGCTCGTTATCCTGATGGTACACCAAAAAGTAATGCTTATAGATTTTATATTGAAGACTTTTATAAAAAACGCAGTATGTCGCCTATACTAAATTGTATGTATAAACAAAGAACTCCTGAATTTCATAAGATTATAGGAGATAATTGTATGCCTTATGCTCGTAGTTTTTGGACTTCTAATGTTGATAGTAGTCTATTGTCGTATTATGAAGAAAACGATCACTATAAACCTCACCATGATGTTGCTTTATGGACTTGTTTAATATGGATGGTAAAAGAGCCAAGATTATTTACTGGTGGTGATTTTAAATTAAATGAACCTGATATAGAAATTAAACTAAAAAATAATAGAATGGTAATGTTTCCTTGTTGTTATTTACATAGTGTATCTCCTGTCAAATTTCACACACAACCAAAAGAAATAGGTTATGGAAGATATACATTAACACATTTTTACTTTAGTGAAGCTGATGGTAAATAATAAGAGTTATGAAAACAAATAAAATTACAATTGTTGGTGGAGGTAGTGCTGGCTGGATGGTGGCAGCAACATTAATATCACAATTTCCTAAAAAAGATATTACAGTTATAGAATCACCTAATATACCTACCGTTGGTGTGGGAGAAAGTACATTAGGTCAAATTAATGTTTGGTTAGATTTATTGGGTATAAAAGATGAAGACTTTATGCCTTACACAGATGCAAGTTATAAATTAAGTATTCGTTTTGAAGATTTTTATAAAAAAGGTGATGGAGGGTTTCACTATCCTTTTGGTAATGTTATTGAAACAAAAAAACTTGGTTTAAAACAACTATGGTTTGCTAAAAAACACTTAAAACCAGAAACACCTGTAACAGATTATGCTAATTGGTTATATCAAAATATGGCATTAGTAAATAATAATACTTTGTTTAAAAATGAAAATAAAGAGTTAGAACATTTTGATTTTCAATATCACACTGCTTATCATTTTGATGCAACTAAATTTGGGTTATGGTTAAAAGAGAATTATTGTATACCAAAAGGTGTTAAACATATATTAGAAGATGTAAATACTATTGAAACAAATGAAGATGGTATTACATCACTAAACAATACTCACAAAGCTGATATGTTTATTGATTGTACAGGTTTCAAATCACTATTACTAGGTGATACATTAAAAGAACATTTTAATGATTATTCTAAATTATTACCTAATAATAAAGCTTGGGCAACAAGAGTTCCTTATAAAGATAAAGAAAAAGAATTATTACCTTATACAAATTGTACAGCAATAGAAAATGGTTGGGTATGGAATATACCAAGTTGGGAAAGAATAGGTACAGGTTATGTATATTCTGACAAGTATGTAAGTGACGAAGAAGCGTTAAATGAATTTAAAAGACATTTAGATAAAAAAGGAAATGACTACTCAAATAGTGAATTTAAAAATATAAAAATGAGAGTAGGAATACACGATAGATTATTTGTAAAAAATGTATGCGCCATTGGACTATCTGCTGGGTTTATAGAGCCATTAGAATCAAATGGTTTATTAAGTGTACATGAATTTTTGCTTAATTTAGTTAAAGTTATGAAAAGGGGTGAAGAAGATACTATAAGTCAATGGGACAGAGATAATTTCAATGTATGGTGTAAAAGATTTTTTGATGATTTTACAGAATTTGTTTCTATGCATTATGCATTATCACATAGAGATGATACAAAGTATTGGAAAGATATTACTAACAAATCTTTTATTGATAATAGATTAAATGATAATAGTATGTATGCAGATATAGTAACAAAAATGGATAGTGAAAAATGGTTAAGATCAGATAGTGGACACCATTGTGTAGCAACAGGTTTAAGATATTTTGGACACGATATTTTAAAAGATGATACATCTGAAGATGAAAACTTTGCAATAACATTAAGAGATAAACAAGTTAATAAATGGAATATCATTTGTAAAGATAAACCTAAACTATTACAATTTTTAAAAGATAACATACATAAAAATGCCTGAATTTAAAACACATAATCTTTGGCCAATGCCAGTTTATCAAGCAGATATACCTGTAAAACAGGAATGGAAAAACGCTATTACTAATTTAGAATATGAGAGAACTCATATTGATAACAGTGATATTTCTAAAGATCGTTATATTTTAAACACAATACCTGATTTAAAACAAGAGATAGAAAACCATTGTGAACATTTTGTAAGAAAATATTTAACAGTAAAAGATAACGCACAATTCTATTTACAAAATTCGTGGAGTAATATACATGGACCAAATGAACAGTCACAAATACATTTTCACGCAAGTTCTTTATTAAGTGGTGTATATTATCCTATACTTCCTAAAAATTCTGGTGATATAAGGTTTCATAAAGCAAGTATATATACTAATATATTTCATCAATCAATACGATTTGAATATGAAGAACATAATAATGTAACTGCTGAACAATATGTTATAAGTTTAAATGAAGGCACAATAGTAATTTTCCCATCTCATTTAGAACATAGCGTTGACAAGAACAATAGTAACGAGAAACGATACTCAATTGCATTTAACTTTTATGTTAGAGGTAAATTTGGAAAAGAAGAATATATATTGGAGATAAAATGAGTGAAGATAAAAAAGAAGAAAAAAAATTTGAAGTTGATTACACTAATTTAAAACCATTAGATGTAAAAAAATCAAAAGGTAAATTTAAGACATTTACAAATGGAAGTGTAATTAATGGGACAGATTTTCAACCCTATATTGGAAAACCTTTAGTAATAAATTTAGATGAAATACTTTCTGTTTATCCAGCAGAAGATGAAATAGGAACATCAATACACGCTGTAAATAATCAAAGTACATGGAAAGTATTAGAAGATATAGATACTGTAATTAAACGTATTAATGAATAATGATTAAAACAGAATACTTTTCATCACCTGTTTATTCTGAACATAAGCCAGAATGGATAGAAAAATTAAATAATCTATCCGAACCTTATATCAAAGAAGCAAGAGATGAAAAAATAGAAGAAAATAAAAAAAGAGAAATACTTGGCTATAAAAATGATATTGGTCAAGCGTATCATAGTCACCCTTTAGAACCTGATGATAATTTCAGATTCTTCCATAACTATATGGCTGAAAAATCTCGTTGGTGTTTAGATGATATGGGTTATGATATGAATAACTACAATTTATTATTTACAGAAAGTTGGGTACAAGAATTTTCTTTTAATGGCGCAGGGCACCATTGGTTTCATACACATAGTAATAATCATATTTCAGGTTTTTATTTTCTTAAGGCAAGTGATAAGACTTCAAAACCATTCTTTCAGGATCCACGAACAGCTCACGTACCTCTTAAATTAAAAGAAAAAGATGATACAAAAGTTACTAACGCAAATGATATGATAAACTACAATATTCAACCAGGTACTCTTATGTTGTTTCCAGCGTATATGTCACACGCT
>Ga0209535_1002438_pt1 | contig 12129 bp, 20 predicted proteins | sample LinPmetageLP28_FD_184041 | JGI IMG/M metagenome (GOLD analysis project Ga0209535, IMG submission 184041) | Marine viral communities from the Pacific Ocean - LP-28 (SPAdes) (version 2) | ecosystem: Environmental > Aquatic > Marine > Oceanic | place: Pacific Ocean | collected 2009-08-22
CGAAGGCTTGCACCTTCTGTTTTGAATTCTTGATAATATAAGTCAGGCGTGCAGACCATGATAACTCCTTGCTCGATCTTACTGCCGTAAACGTAGTCGTGTGCGAGGGCGTACATGGCAATTTGCAAATAATAATCCTCGATCCATTCTTCCTTTTTCGGACGGTTACTTTGCTTGAAGTCAACAATAGTTTCCATGCCATTATGATTACAGACAAGGTCCGTGCTCCCTGCGTAAAGGCCCGGATAATGTAACGTAACTTCGGAACCATAATACTCTTCCACTGGCGCAAAGCCAATCTCAATAATTTTTTTGGCCATGGGACTCGCCTGGCATCCGAGTTCTGTAAGATCATCGTAACCAACGCCCGTGACATGAGACTCGAGGAATTTATGCATACTGGTGCCCCGTGCACTAGATACATTCTTGATTCTGTCTGCTTCTGCTTCACCTACTTTAGCCTTCCATTTGGTTAAAAATTCTGTATTTTTGGTGGCTCCTAATATCGTAGTAACGCTTGGAAGTCTATAAGAACTTATCTCATAAACACGTTTTCCTGTATCCGGATCAGTGATCTGTTTTCCTTCTAAATAGTTGTATTTATTATTTTTTTTCATTTAAAAATCACTCCTAACTCCAAGAGAAAAAGTGATTCTGGGTTTTATTGTAATTGCCTGATGAACTTCTCCTGCTTTGATTTGTAGTAAATCTCCTGTTTCTAATATAAATTTTTCTTTATCAACAATGTACATTGTTTCTCCAAACAAATTATATAAATAAACATCATAATCATCCTGGTGAACGGTACCACTGTTTCCTTGTAAAAAAGATAAAAACACAAAACCATCTAATTTTACATTTTTTAGTTGATAGGTGTCTGCTAACTTTTGAATTAGTTGACTAAAAAATTCATTCGAGTGTACGTTTTCAATACAAAAAGTGCTTTTAAATATTTGTTCTTCTAGTATGTCTGTATTTTTTATAAAACTTTTGTAATCACCTTTAGATATCATTTCAAAAAAATCATTAAAATCTAATGATAAGTTGTCAAAATTTTTTATAAACTTCTTCATTTTTTCTTTTTTAAATATTTTGGTGCAAACTTGACTAAGTTATTTAAATTTACTTGGTCATGAAAGTTACCGCTAACAGATATTCTAATTACATCAGATTTGTATGGTGCTACCCAATGTTTTAACCATGAAGGAAAGATAAACATATCTCCTTCTTCTGGAAGAAAAGATTGATAACTTATGCTATTTCTTAGTCCCTCACCATAAATAAATTGTATACCACCAGGGCCACAACTTTTACCTTGATACTCTTGGTGTTCTTTTTTTAATTCTTTAGGCATTGATAAGTATATCACAAAAGACAACTTACCATCATGATCATGAGGTGGGTTGAATTCATTTGGTTTTTGATGATTAATCCAAAGTGCTGATAAAATATATTCTGGTTTTATTTCATAAGGTTTGTTAACATATCTTTGATACATTTGATCATAGACTCCGATATATTGAGATAACATAGGTAAAATTTTTTCTTTTGATTGTGGAGTGTACCCTGTTTCGTGATCCAAGATGCCTGCTAATTTATCTTTATAATCTTCAGTATTTTTTTTAGCTTCATCAATTAATAATTTTTTAAACTTGGGTTCTATTTTTAATTTTATAACACAAGGTCCCCAATTAAACGTAGTGACTGGTATTTCTTTATTCATTTTCGTACATCCTTTTCTCTTCTTCATACCCTTCCATAAGTAGTTCTGAAGTAGTTTTTTCTCTTTCTTTTTTATTCTTTAAAGATTGTTTATAACTTTCATCTAATTCTCCCTGTTCTTTTTTAAATACTTCATTAAACCTTTTACGGTACTTATCATTAGAAGGTCTACTTCTTCCATCAAACTTTCCTTTCTTCATAGCTTATTTTTTAACTCCTTGACATATTCTTCGTTTTCTTTTTGACGTTTATCTTCTATAATTTTTACATGTTTACGCCAAGCCCAAGAATTTAATGTGCCTGCCCATTTCATCATAAAATGTAAACTATCATATATAAATTTATCGAACATCTTTTTGTACCTCCCTGTATTCGTCTAAAGATATTACATTATCTTTCAAAGCAATAGTAGTATAATGTTCTATAACCCGTTGTATCTTTGGTAACTTTGTATGAGCAAATGGCCATATCAAACAACACACATAGTATGCATCTCTGAATGTACATCGCCAACGATATTGTTTTAAATATGGTGTACCATCAACACGATTACCTTTAACTTTTTTAGGTGTCAATGTACCAACACCTAAAACTCCATGAAGCCAAGTCAAAACTGATCTATCAGTCATAGTGATCTCCATAGATAAACGCAGACTATTAGAATATCTATAACCTGGTTTATTTTTATGTTTTTTCTTTTTCTCTATCCCTCGTCTAATATGAATTGATCCTTCACCATCAAACAATCCCGCAATGTAAGCTTTGTCGGTATCATTTATCACTTTGTACCACCAATCTTAATACAGTAGTGTATGGATTAGGAGTCAAATCTCTAGTGCACTGAGTAAGAAGGACCATCGATATCAAAATCATTATTATCTTCATAGTCATATATTTCTCCTTCTGAATCACAGTCCCAACATTGATGTACCATATCTTCTTTTTCATAAATGCAAGCGACTTTTACATAGCCATTACCTTTACAGGTAGGACATACGTAAACCTTCTTAACTCTTTTTGAACTTGCCATTTAGTTTTTTCGCTTTCTCATTTGCTATTGCTTCTATTGTTTTTGCTACGCTTAGTTTCGCATCGGGTAATATTATCTTTGATAACTTATCTAAAGTAGCGTATGTTTCTTTACTTAAAGAAACGTTCTTGTATTTAGTCATATCTGTCATGTTTACTTCCTTTCATGTTAAGGTATACTATATAAGTGATACTATAGGATTGTCAAGTATGAAAATTATTTTAATGTTAATTTTGTGTTCTGGAGTTTCCAAGAACTGTGTAGAACCTTATGAATGGCCTGTTAAATTTTCAGATATATATGAATGTATGATTGCAGGATATGAAGAATCAAAAAATAAAACAATAGAAATAGGTAGATCAGACGTTAATAAATTTGATGTATATGTAAAATTTGTCTGTGCTCCATTGACTGAAACGTAAAAATAATATAGATATAAAAAATCTTCTCACCATAACCTATCCTTACGTTTCCCTCTTTAGGATAGGTTTTTTTTAAACCATGCAGCAATTGTATATCTAGTGCCTTCTTTAATACATTTAACACCATGTTTATAATAGCATCCATCAAAAAATAAAACTCTCCCTGTTTTGGGAGCTATAATTGTACCATCTTCAAAATAAGTTTGACCACCTGTATAATCTTCATTTAAATAAATAATACAAGCAAGAGTCGTGTTTAGTCTTGCATCATCAATATGTAAATCCTGTTTACTATTTTTAGGCCATTTTACAATTTGTACCCAATCTAATGTAGAATTATTTATTAAAAAACTTTCTTTGTCTAACTCTTCTCCAATGTTTCCAAAATCATCAATATCTAAAGGGTATGTATCTCTATGTTTTTTAACTTTATTTTTGTTATCATGATAAGCTTTAATTATTTCAACACATGTTTCACGTGTTAGATAATTATCTTTTATATTAATAATCATATCAAACCAGCTGCTTTCCGTCGACGTACTAACAGCCGGTCAAACTCCAGGTTGCTACCTTTGCAGGTCATCGCTAACGTCCAGGGAAATGCCATTGGCAAGATATGTACGCCCTTGAGCTTTCAAATTTTTTTTTCTTTTTTGAAGAGGATAACCATTGTCTTTACACCATTTGTCAGCATGGTATTTAATTGACGTAGACTCTTCTTGAGCTCCTCCATGTTTTTTTTTTATTTGCATATGCAACCTTGTAGACTACCGCTACCATCATGCATAATGTGCAAGTTTAAAGTATTAGCGTATCCGCTTAGTTTTAGTCTTAGTATCTCGCATATCTCCATGCAATCTACTTCTCCCAATAATAAGATACTCTCCATTATCGTTTTTGTAACAGGAACTAACTGATACAATCCGTCGTTTAGTATTATTAACTCCATAAGCCCACTCCTTTACTTTTTTAAACCAAAGATCATAAGTATATTTATCTTTGTTTTTGTTGTACTCGTTTGCTAGCTTGTCTAGTTGGTCTAATGTAATCATTATTTCTAGTCCCCCACTCAATTATATTTTTGATACCTGGTGCTTTCAAATTTATGTTTACCCCAAAAGGTCTCCATGCTTTTTTTATTAAATTTAACTCTAGTAAAAGGTTAGACCATTGACCAGGATTAGTACCATCTACTGTTATTGTTATAGTTTTTTCTTTCATGTCTTATATATAGGATATTAAATGATAATTGTCAACCCTGACCTTTGTATCTTTTTAATCTTCTTTGTCTTTTTTCTCCTTTTGAGAGAGATTTCTTGTGTTTTCGAGGTCCTCTTTTCTTGGGTTTATCACGAGGTGTGAAGAACTTAAAACTTTGTTTAGCCATCTTTCCATTCTTTTACAAATGGTGTAGCACCATCTGCTGGCGATGTCATAACAGGTAGATAGGTTATCTTACCATTAACGTGCTGATGTAAATCTGAGCCACAGTTCATGCATCTATATAATTCATTAGATAGTCCTACTAACATGGTTAGTTCACTACATGTTGGACATTTACCATTAACAACTTCTGCTGATACTTTCATTACTCTAATATTAACTTTTTTATCGACAAAGATCCATCTATATTTTTCTCTAATTCTACCATCGATTTTATGCACTGGTACTTTATATGAGACTTTGCTTCACGTCTAGCTGTACGTGCCCCTTTGAGACATTCAGACATCGAAGTCTGGATACGTGCTTCCTTAATCTCTCCATGTACAATCATAAGTAAGGCTATCGCTAATTCTGTCATTAATATGCTTTTCCGTTTTCTCTTACTTTATCTTTTAATCCTTCAATATCAGCCAATGCTTTATCTAACTGCTCTCTTAAAAATTCTATATTGACTTTGTTAGTCATGTTCATCTCTTGAGTTTCTTCCATCTTCTCAACGGTCTTGTACAAATCCTCGATTAAAAAATGTTGTTCTTGGTCCGTGGGCACTTGTTCACTCTTCTTTAACAAATCATTTTCAAACAACTCACGTGATGTCTCTAACGATACTAATCTTGAGGTTAACTCTGTGTATGCAAACACGCCCATTCCAACGAGCACGATCAGGCTAGCTACCGTCTTCATTGGCATCTGTACAGCTGCAGACTCTGATATGTTTAATGGTTTATTGGACACCTGGACCTCCGCAGAGAGCCAGAACAACTAACATAACAATCAGTAAACCTGTTGCATAATAATTCATCCTGGCCATCTCCATAATTCTATTTAACTATGTAAGCTATAACTAAAACTGCAACTACAAGACATTCAACCTTGTGGTCTGACCAGTAATGCATAGCTTTACTTTTCATTTTATCAATCATTTTTTTTCTCCTCGATTTCATAGAAGAACTTGTCGGTATCTTCTGTCCGCCATGCTCTACTATCTTCTACGTTCCATTCAGAAGTCTGCACTTTCCAATCAGGAGTTTCATCCCTTACAGTAAAAGAAGGTATGTCCCATATACATCGATTGTTAGGTTGTGCTGCAAAATTACCGTCATCGAGGGCAATTATGTGAGCGCACTTATGTTCGTGCGGAATCTCTGAATGATCAGTGTCAAGTATATTAGACTCTGGATGTGCAAAGTCAACTGTAAATAAATATTTTCCTGGGTGCCATTTCTTGTCTTTTCCGATATACTTACCGGCTTGTCCGTCTAATATATCCCAACGATGCACAGAAGGATAATAAGAAAAACAATTCCAGAGCTGTAGTTCATCAAGTCTTCTTCCGGGCACTCTATGTGGTTTAAATCCCTGTTGAATAAACGCGCTAATTGGTAAGCGATAAAATATTGCACCGTTTTCCATAATAGCATGAAATAATATACTACGACCTGTAAGAGCGCTAAGACCAAAGATAATACAGTCTTCAACTTCTCCGTGATGTTTTTTACAATCATATAAATATTCTCTTTTTATTTGTGCATAAGTTGCAGGTATATTTGCATTTAAGTAAGCCATAATTATTCCTCATTTATATTACCCCAATTTGGTCCTGATTCATAGTCCACCTTGTTCTTGATCATTAAAGGTATTGCAGTCTCCATTGTTTCTTGAATCATGATCCGTGTTGCTTGATCCTTGATTGATACACAAAGCTCATCGTGTATCTGGATGTGAGGGACTATACCTTTTTCATACAACAAGACCATTGCCTTTTTTGTCATATCTGCAGCCGATCCTTGTATTAATCTATTTAAAGCTTTGTAAGTAAAAGCAGGAACAAAGTATTGTGTAAACCAACTTTCTCTTTCTTTTTCTGTATAGTCTTCAATTTTCTTTTTAGATTTAACATTAAATAATAATTTAAATTTATCCCAAGCTTCTTTTTTTGATAGTAGTTTAGGAGTAACCCATTCACCTTCATATTTAATTGTATCGTCTTTTTGTTTTATTTCTTTATATTTAGGATCCCACTCTTGAAACTTACGTATGTCATTATTCCATCTTTTATTAACACTTTCGTATTTATCAAATCTACAAAATCTATCTCCAAGAGTAAAAATTAATTTATTATTTTTAGCAAACCCCATTAAACCATCTGATAACTTTTTAACAAAAGGGACTTTTCTATGATAAGTATCAAACAAAATTTTTGCTTGATCTGTATTTAAATTTAATTCTGCCTGTAATTTACCTTTACCCATACCATAAAACAATCCAAGATTAATAGTTTTAGCTTGTTTTCTAGATATTTTTGCCATGTCGGCTACTATTTTGTGAAAGTCTGCTTCAGAATCATCAAATTGTTTTTTTAATGCTTCACCTTCTTTTTCGTTCATTATCTTCTTTATTGCATAATGTACCACAATCCTTGGTTCTTGCTGAGAATAATCAAAACTACCCCATCTATGGCCTTCCTCAGGGATAAATAGCTCCCTCATCTTCTTACCTATATAACCTTTAGAAGGTATCTGTTGTAGGTTTGGATTACTCATTGAGAATCTACCGGTCACAGTTCCTCCACCATCTCCTCTAATTTGATTTATATCTGCGTGTATTCTACCTTTGTAGACATAACTTTTTAAACCTTCGATAAAAGTATTTACAGCTTTATCAGCTTCTCTTGCTTTTGATACCATTCTTAAAAATCTATCTTCATGAGTTTTTAAATAATCTTTTGGAAGTTTAGGCATTCCTGACTTAGCAGTCTTTTCAAAGTTTGTTATGTTTCTGTTATCTAATAATTGTTTTATAGAAGTTGCTGCCCACAATTGCAGGCTTAATTGTGTATGTTTTTTTATTATTTTTAAAAGATTGTCTCTTCTAAGAGTTAGTCTTTTACCAAGACGTTCAAGTTTTTGAGTATCTATCCTAACCCCTTTAAATTTCATGTCAACTAGACAAGGAAATAATCTTGTTTCTAATTCAAATATATTTCTACATGTATACTCTTTATTGTCTTTAGGTTTTATGTATAATACTTCATCTAATTCTTTATTAAATAAATTCCATAATCTTAAAGTTAAGTCTACGTCTTGTTTTGCATAATCTTTTACTACACTAGAAGGTAATTTGTGCATGTTAGACATCGGATCTTTTTGCATACCATTTGACCATGTTAAAGTTTTTTCTTGTAAATCATACTTGTATTTATTTTCACCAAGAAAATCTTTAGCTAAAGCATCTAATCCATATTTAAATCTGTTTTCATCAATTACAGAAGCAGCTACCATTGTATCTAACAATCTTCCTTTTAACATTTTACCTGTCGTTGCTCTTAACCAACAAACATCATAGATTGCATTATGAAATACCTTTGCAATTTTATCATTTTGTAAAAGTTTTGTATTCATTTGATCCCAAAACTCTTTTAACTCTTCTTCTGATTTATCATCATCACTATGTTTTAATGAAAAATAAACTGTCTCTTTACCGGTAGCTACCGCTACCCCTGTAATAAAACCATCTTGTCTAACCGCACCTAAACCTTTTGTCTTAAGATTTGGATCGTAAGTTTCTATATCAATAGCTACTGTATCTACACCTTCTAGGTCTAGGTCGATTGGATGTTTACACATTTTTATCTTCTTTCATTTTTTGAATTTCTAATTCACAGTAATGAATTATCTTCTCTAAGTCTTGTATACCATTTTTATCGATATATCTACAAACATATTTCACAACGCACCCTTGAAAAAAAGTGAGTCCGTTTTTTGAAATAAATTCGTATGGTTGAATCGGAAAAAATTTATAATGTGATCCTCCGATTTGTTTGTCTTGTGGAAATGCGCTTTCCAAGTCGTCTTTATGTGTCATGTTTCCTCCTTTAAAGTTCTAAGATTTCTCTCCAATTGTTTTGTATTTTTGCTAAAGAATAAGGACCAGAAGATCCTATAGTCCAACAATCTGTTTTACCTCTACTGTAGGCAACATAAGCTAATCTTACAGGTTCAAAGTTACGAGGTTCTGGTCTCCAGACAGATAGATCAACTATTATATTATCAAAAGTTAACCCTTTTACTTTATGTATTGTGTCGTGTTGAACTCTTGGTTTTTTAGTTGTGTCTATACCACTAGTTAAAACTTTATTAATATAAGGTATTTTTGCAATTAATTTTTCATTATCAGATAATTCTTCATGGTTTAAAAGTTGAGAAAATCTTTCAAACTGTTTTACTTCAGGTTTTAAGTAGCCTGCATCTATAAGTTCCTGTATATTATAATCTTTATCAATTAGAGGTTTAAGTTTATCGACACTACCTTGACCATAAACTTTTACTTTTGATCCCATTAACTTCCAGTAATCTTTTACTTGTTGTTTAGAAACTTTATCATTTATAAAAGTTTTCCAGTTTTTAAAACAACTAAAATGTTCTCTAGATACATGAGCGCTACCTGATACCATTTTATAATCTATTCCATTATCTTGAAGAAACGTATTTACAGATTTATGAGTAGGGTTGCCTCTGTATGTAAATAAAAATGTTTCATCTGTATTTAAAATTTTATTAATTAAAATATCTTTTGCTTTACATCCTTGATCTAATTTAGGTACATAATATGATTTTCCAACAACATTAGTTGGAGTCCAAGTTCTTTCCGAGTATCTACCGTATTCTTTCCATACAGGTGCAATAATATTTCTACATATTTTGTTAATAGTTTGACCACATCTTAAACCTTCAGTAAGTTCATTAGCCTTTGCTTCTTCCGTATTAGCTAATTGATAAAAGTATTCAGGATCTGATCCTGCATATTCGTGAATAGTTTGATCAGCATCACCTATAAAAATAAATTCTTTTGCATGTGTGGCTGCTTTTTGTAAAGCAGCTATCTGAGGTTTGCTACAGTCTTGAGCTTCATCAACTATTAAAACATCTATATCAGTAGGTATGGCTGCTTCAAATCTAAAATTATCTATCATGTCTACAAAAGATATTCTTTTATGTTCTTCACTGTTTCTATAGTTATCATATTTTTTCTTTAACTGTAGTAGTCCACCCGGTCCTTGAAGACGGTAGTTTTGATAACGAGATCTTTCACAAAAAGCCCAATACTTTTCAAGTTCTGCATCAGAGGTTAGATCATAACCTTTACCATGAGCGTGAGAAATAAACTCATAAAGAGGATGTTTTTCCCAATAAGTATTTTTTTTTACAATATTCATTCCTGAATTTTCTTTACAAAAAATCTTGTGATCTTCGTGTTCATATTTTTTTATAGGTAAATATTCTCCTTTAAAATAAGAATGAATTGTACATATTTGATCTTGTAAATTTGTATCTGGAATATCTTCTAATTCTGGTAATTTGTTTACAGCTTTTACAATTTCATCAGCTGCTGTATTTGTGTGAGATAAAATTACAATTCTATCCCAAGAATATTTTTTCAAAAGTTCAGTATATTTATTTTTTAACCATTTGTGAGTTTTACCTGTACCTGGAGGACCTGGAATAAAATTTGGAATCTTTAAACTATTCATCTTCCCCTGTGCTGTCTCCTATATAGACAGACTCTCCTTCCCATATTAATTTATTATTTTCTATTTTTTCTCCGCTTATTACCCAGGCAACACAAGATTTACTTTTGTATTTACCTCTATCTCTTTTACCTTTTAAAATAGTTTGAACTTTCTGAACAAGATCAGGTCTTTTTAAATTTATTCTATTTTTCATTAACTCTTTTTCAAAGTTACTTAAATCAAATTCTATTGTTCTTTTTTCTTGATTGTAATAAGGTAATTTGTAAACAGCTAACTGTTCCTTATCCATATAAACACCTTTTGTATCCAAATAATCTAAGAAAAACATTTTAAACTGTGAATCTTCTTCTGCTTCTTTTACATATTCTTTTGACTTTTCTCTGTTATAAAATTTAGCCATCATTATTTCTTCAAATTCTTTTGATGTCATTTTAGGTATCCATACCTTTGCTTGACTCATGGCAATGTCACAAAACTTATCTAGTTTCATAAGTGATTCACCATCAATCCAAATCTTTTTTTTAATTGTTTTTAAACCAACTCCATCCACATTTTTTTGTGGTACATTTAAATGTACGTAATATCTGTTTGCTCCATACTCTTCTATTTTTTCAATAGTGTCTTTTGATACCTGTAAAGATGCATCTTTAAATAAACCTATCCAATTAAATAAACTTGTTAAGTTTTTATGACTATACCCTGTAATTTCATGAATTTTATTTATTCCAAATTTTCTAACAGTTTTCCTGCTTGAAGTTCCTTTTTTTAATCTTTTTGCTAAGTCCTCATCATCTGCATGTTCCGCAATCCTAGATACAAAATTATCTATTTCATCATCTGTCCAATCAGAATTTTTAACTAAAATTCCTGCAATTGCAGTGCAATAATCATCTCTGGCCCCTGTACTAGGGTATATAATTGTAAGTGCCGAAGATAAAGCAACTTTACCTACATCTATAGATAAGTTTCCTTGGTACTCTCTAATCTCTTCAAACTTTTCCCATCTTACATTTGTTTTTGATTTACTGTGTAAAGAACCTGGAACTATAGTATATCTTTTTTTTTCAGTACGTAGTTCGCATATCATTGAACCATGTGGAAAATCTTTAAAATCTTTTTCAAATTCATCTGGTAAATTAAATTGTTTAAATGGAGTTTGGTTTCTGTTTGTCCAAAGGTAATGACTTGTTGGATTACCTTCTCTTCCAAAAATTGCACCACAATCTTTAATATAATAAGGAAGAAATCTTTTTACAAATTCGTTGTCTATATCTAAATCAACGTCGTGATCTAATCTTAATGCTATCTCTGCTGTTTCGTGATCCCTGTTCCATATATCTTTCTCTATTTTAAAATCCGGGTCGGTGTACTTCTTTACTTTAGGAGTACCCTTGAGACAGGGTATAATTACCCTTCCCAATTCTAACCAATCTATATAATTTATAGGTTCTTTATTCATTTTATATTCTTTATTAAATTAAGAGTGGGCGGTATCCACTCTCGCTTCTCCGCCCATCCTGCAGGAAATTATAAACTAAATTCTTTTTTAGCTTCTTTAGTTTCAGGTTTAGCTTCTACTTCGCCTTTGCCAACGCTGACTGCAAAGCTTTTAGCCATGTCATAAATAGATTTATCTTTGACAGGACCAACTTTAGAAACATCCCAACCAAACCAAGTTCCTTTGTCATTAGACATTTGAACAGTAGATAGTTTGTAAATGTGGCTATAAGTTGGCGGTGTAAATAAACCGTTAGCACCTTGTAGTTTTAAACCCATCATCATTGAGTTCCATTTTCTACTAACTTTAAGTTGAGTAGATTTCATAGAAATCAATGCAGATTCTGGGCTATCACCCACTACAAGTACAAAATGATTAGCAGTATTTTCTAAATAGTTACCATTAGATAATCTATCTTTGTATGATTTATCTCTAGTCGTTTGACTAACGATATCACTATCTGCATCATGAATTGCAACAGGTG
>Ga0209535_1002439_pt1 | contig 12128 bp, 4 predicted proteins | sample LinPmetageLP28_FD_184041 | JGI IMG/M metagenome (GOLD analysis project Ga0209535, IMG submission 184041) | Marine viral communities from the Pacific Ocean - LP-28 (SPAdes) (version 2) | ecosystem: Environmental > Aquatic > Marine > Oceanic | place: Pacific Ocean | collected 2009-08-22
TCTGTTACACCAGACATTACCATAGGCTGTGCTAGTTTTCCAACTAACAATAACTCATTATTATCATTGTATAAACCTACAGTTGTAACATAGGGCATAAAATTAGAACTAGTAGCAAAATCTCTTAGTGAACCCGATGTATCCGTTGTTATAGTTGGATTTTGGCTCATGTTAAGGTCATTTGCATCAATAGTACATACTATTTCGTTTTCATAGATAGTATATCTATTTTTAAATGATAATTTATTTGGTCCTACTTCTATTGCCATAATTTATTTTTTAACATGGAGATGCAGATGCTATTATACTTCCACGATTAAAATTAACAAATGTACCCGATGTTGTTCTGTACCATCTAGTACCTAATCCTAAAGGTACATAATTTGTTCCATAATATACAATCCCACTTGGGCCTCTATAGTATGTTCTCATAGAAGTGTTATTACAAACAAGTCTTAATCTTCTAGGGTTTAGATTTCCTGGGCTATCTAAAGGATATGAACCACGAGGCCATCCAATTTGTCCAAACTGTACTGGAGTAAATTCACTACCACAGGTTTCGTATCCTACTACGTTTCCACCACTTATAATAGCGTTACGTCCGCCTTTACCATTTCCTGCTATAGGATATCTACCTGATACTCTAATACTACCTAAAGTATAATTTGTATTTCCTGAACTTGTTTTTCTTTGTTTACAAGCTTCTTCTTGAGAACCATAAGATCCTCTAATGGTATATAAAGAAATACCAGGTCTTCTACACCCTCCTCTACCTGTAACTCTACCATCCCTATTTACAATATAATAAGTTCCTCTACCATATAAAATATAGTTAGAGGAATATGGAAATGATGATCTTGTTCTGGACTGTGCATCACTTAAGTTGTTATAAAATACATTTCCAAATTGAAAGTACCCATTACTTCTAAAATTAGCATTTGAATTACTACAAGCTGAGCTTTCATTAGAAAATGGGGTTGAACCGAAACGTGCTGTAGGTCTTGGAGTAGATGCTGGAGCAGGTCCAGGTCCTGGTGAAGGTGCTGGAGGTGGTGAAGGAGGAGTTGGTGGTGGAGGTGGATCTCTTTCTAATAAAGTAAAAGTAGTTGTAGTTGTTGTCCCCGTTGTGGGTAAAACTAATTGTCTTACTTTAAATGATAATCCTCTATCAGCTGCAAAATTAGAACTATTTTCTCTAGTTGATGCTGGAGAATTAAAACCTCCTCCAGTAGTATAAGTTTCTTTTTCTACACCCGCTGTACTTCTTTGTATGTAATTTCCATACGGACTACGAGCACCACCTTTAATTTTAATACTTAAATCTTCAGAACGACCTGTAGCTGTCCACGCACCAGGGTCGGGTGATGTTGTATAGTCATAAGTTATAGATTGTCTTGGTCTAACTGTATAATTTGCATTTCCTCTTAAACTACGAATCTCTACAATCATTGCTGAAGAGTAATTATTTTTAAACACAAGATTTACTGTACCTGCTTTTAATTGAGGTGGTAATAAATCATATGTAAATGATAAAGCAGTTGAATCGGGTGATGGGTCTGGGCCACTACACGAGGTAAATGCTTTAAAATATACTGTGCCACTTACAAATGAAGTTGTAACAGGTATAATACTACCTATAGAAGCAGAAAATATTTCTGGATTATTAAAAGTATCTATATTTGATACTGATGCAGTAACTCGTGTAGGTGGATTAAAAGAAGATTGAGTTACATAATTTATAGCAAACCTTCCCCTTTGTGAACCTGTTATTAAACTAACTAATAAAGGTGTAACGCAAGTTTCAAATCCTTCTTCACAATTAATTGGGTCAAGGGCTCTATTATAAAAAATTTCCCCATCTAAACTAGCAGAAAAAGGTCCTACAGTTAAATCAACATCAAAATCAGTACTAGCCGTAACTGCACTTCCTGAATCAGGTCCAGAAGCAAAAAACTGTCTTACAGTGTTATTTATTATGAAACCTGTATTAGCCATATATCACGTTATCTATAAAATATTTTCCTATTGCTATTGATCTATTATCTATTAAGTCTTGTGAGCCTGAAGTTGCAATTGGTGACATAAATAAATAATAAACTCTATTAACATCATTTATTAATTCTAATTTTCTATTAAAAATTTCTCCACTACCTATTCCTTGAGGGAAATTTAATTGTGAAAATTCATCTTCAGGTATTATCATTAAATACATAAGATCATGTTCCATTTTTTGTGAAGCAGCGTATATATTAAAATTTCGATAATTACTAGTAGTATTTTGCCTTACTCCTATAGGGTCATTTTTATAAAAATTTTCTTCAGTATAAGAATATACATCTAAAAATCCAATATTATCTATATCAGCGGCCATCATAAAAACTTTATCTGTTCTTTGAGTAAAATATTGGGAATTTTCACCTCCAAAATAACTTGCAGATACAGAACCACTAAATATTGAACCACTAGTATATTCTATATTAGATCCTGAAATTGTATTTAACACATTACCAAAAGCATAAGAATCTCTAAATAGTAATTTATTTGGTCCTATAAAACTACCAGAATTACCATAAATAATATCTATAAATTCATCATTACGAGCTATAAAATTACTACCTGAACCATCAGCTATAGATGTACCTCCACTACCCGTTAATGATAAATTAGAAGCACTGCCCGTAAAATTATCTCTAATGTTTTTTAAATCAATCTGGGGAGTAAATTTAAAGTTTATATTTGTAGGTAAATTTTCTGAATTAACTTTTGAAGCTGTCAAATGTAATGATGAAATTGAATGACTAGTTCCAAATGTTAAAGAAACATCTACATTTTCATCAAAATTAGTTATATTAGCATTACCTAAAATAATAGCAGAGTTGGTAACTTCGCTACCTGTTATATTTGCGGGTCCTGTTTCATCATATCTAGAACCACTAAATTCTCTTCTTAAATAAAAGTTATCGTTTGAACCTGTATTTACATCTATATATAAGGTATCATTAAAATTCCAAACAAAACTACCAGTAGCACTTCCAGAAGTTGCAACTTGTATAGGGGTTTCACTTCCTGAATGAATTAATACAGTTACCCATTCTGATCCTGAGGGGGAAGTATAAAAATTTAAATTACGTTGACCTACATCTTTACCTATAAGACTACCAGTTCCATCTTCACAATTTGAACCTGTTAACCCCCATGCTCTACCAAATATTTCTACACTTGTGGTAGCAGCAGAACATGTTAAAGCATCTTGTATAAAAACACTACATGAACCTGAATTTAATTCATCTGCTACTAAGGGTATAGAAAATGTTCCACTTTCAGTTACCTCTAAAAGATATTCTGATAGGTTAGTAGATGCAGTTAAATTATAAGGAAATATTCCCCCAATTAAATTAGATACAAGTAATGAACTAGTGTATGCACTTGAAGTATAATCTATACTGGCTGTGTATAATATTTGTTCTGAGGAGGTTAGATCAAAGGTAAATCCATAAAAACATCCGTCGGCATCTTCTATATTTAAAATATAAGTACCTGAGGGTACATTATATAAATAATCTGAACTAGTATTAAATCCATTAGGACCTGTCCAGTCATACTCAAAAGGTTCTGTACCTCCAGTTAAATATAAATCGGGATCTCTTTCTTCTCCTTCATCATCGAAGGCATCTAAATAGATTTCTCCAGTAGATGATCCAAAACAATTAATATGTTTTGAAATAAAACTTGCCGTGATAGGGATAGTTTTAGTTACTTCTATTTGAGAGGTAGTAGTACAATTATTAGCATCTTTTAAGTAAACTGTATAAGTTCCTACCTCTAAATTACTAAGTGTATTAGGTAATTTTACTGAATTTAAAAATGAAGCACTTAAAGATGCTGTAATAGGTAAATCTCCACTAGCACTAGCATATATAACACCATCAGATGTTCCACAATGAGATACATCATCTTGAAATAAAGCACCAGATATTGGGGTAAAAGAAGTATTAAGTGAATTAGTTACAATTGTACCATCAACATCTTTAACTGATAGTATTATTGATTGAGAAGGGAAAATAGAAGCTGATACTATAGGTTGGAATAGATCATTTACGGGAGTATAATTTGTGTTATCTATAGACCAACTGTAAGGTGGAACACCTTTGTCTATTGAAAATGTTACAGAAGAAGATATATTACTAGTATTTTGGTAACATGATTCTGTTAATGAATTTACTGTAGATGTTAGGGGATCAGAGGTTAAAGTTAATATAATTGAACCCGTATTTGAAACTAATCCTAGGGTATTTTCTACATTATAATATAATCTATATTCTCCAGGTGATACACTATTAATATTAGGTGTAATTACAATATCACCACTGCTACTCACAGTAAAATCTGGGAAAGTATAATTTGGATATGATAATGTAGATACTGAACTTGTATTAATTTGAGAACAATCATCAAAATCTGTTTCTAAAATATTTAATGTTTTTTCTGTACTAACATTTAAAATTTCAGGATAATCATTACGTGCTACAGGAGAACCTTCAATAAAACAAAGATAATCTTGATTTGTAATTACAGCTATTCCATGATTATAAAATATATTTCCTATAGGTGTAGCTAAAGAATTTGCATTTCCTGCATATTTTGAAATAGGATCTGTGTATTTAGCAGCATTATATTCACTAGTTAAAGCAATATAATCAAATAAATTTCCTTGACCATCATCAGCTATAAAAAATTCTGAACCTGAAAGTTCAAAAGTATAAGGTTTAATACCTTCTCCATAGATATTTTTAGGTACAGAAATTACTCTTATTTTTGCGGCATTTTCTACAAAATAAAGAGCTGTACCATATTCGGCAATACCACCATAATCATTTTCTACTTTTTCAAAATAAGGATAACTTCTAAAATTAGGAAATGAACCCGAGTTCATTGTGTTTTGAAGATAATTATCATAAGAAGATGAATGCCAAAAATAATTTGTATTATCAGGATAAATTAAAGCATCATCATTTACATCTTGATCTTGAGAAGATTTAGTAAGATAATTTTGATAATATAAATGACGAATTGATTCAAAAATTAATCTTCTATAATTTTGATCTGTAGTTAAGTTGTCATTTTGAGGATCAAAGGGCTGATCATCAGTTATAGGAATGTATTCTCCTATATAAGTTTTGATATTATTTTCTGCATATGAAGATGAATCGTACTCATATTGCTTATTAGCAACATATGGTACTGATTTTATCTCAGCAGGGTTTAGTTTTTTGTATGCAAAACTCATTCATTAAAAATCTAATTTTACTCTTACTAGAGCTTCTTTTGTAAAATCTTTAACTAATGGTTTTGATAATTTAGCTACAGATAATAATTCAGTAGCATCATTATATAAACCTACAGTTGTTATAAAAGTTTGTGGATTGTTGATTAAACTTGAATCTACAAATTCTCCACTACCACTAATCATAGAGGGGTTAGTTGAATAATTAAAATCTGAATTTCCTACTCTTACAAAGATATAATCAGATGTTATAGTTTCTTCAGAATTTAATGAAAATGTTTGAGCTAATTGTACAGATTCAAATAAAGCACTATGGTTTGCTACAAGGGCATTATTTGTTAAATCATTACTTACTACTAAACCTAATCCTCCTTCAGAACCAGATAAAGCAAGTGCTCTAGGATTTAACATAATTAAACCTACATCTGGGAGATATTTTCCATATGACCCCGAAGGTGTATATCCAGCTGTCGTTGTTGAAGCAGAAACGGGGACTGCTGATGTAGCACTACCATTTGATCCACTTACAATGTCAAATACACGACCAGCGTCTGTAAAAGTTAATGTGGTTACATCTTTAGAATTGTCTGTTAATTGTAAACGAGTTGTTGCAGTTCCATCCGAACCAGATAATACTAGATTAAATGTACCTGGGAATAATTTTTCTTTATATCTTGCTCTATTAACATTTAATACATAAATATCTCTTGAATCTGTATTTCCTGTTCCAAAATTAAAATTTGTATTTTCATCTCCATTTACTAAAGTTCTAAATTGACCATAGGTTACTTTAGAAGGAGAACTACCTGTTACTAATGTATTATAAGGAGCAGAACCAGACCCTTCTACTTCACCATAGGCAATCGAAAATTGAACTTCCGAATCTGATCTCACAGAACTTGTTTGATATACATTTAAGTAAGTATCAAAAGATGCTGTTTGAGATGATGTAAAAAATTTATTTAAGATAGGTTCATTACCCGTCCATAAGGTAGAAGTGATAGAATCAGCACTTACTACAAAATCACTAGCATTTAAACTTACGAAGCTCATATTATTATGTTGTTACTTTTGTTATATTAAGTGGGACTGTTAACCTAGCTCCTGAATCTCTACCTGTTAGGGTTAGAATAGTATTTAATGTATTAGCTGTACCAAATAGTGTATTAACTGTAGTTGCAGTTAAGTTAATTGTAGTACCAATTACAGTTCTAGATACGTTTGTACCTACTGTTTGAGTTGTATTTAAATTAGCAGCAGTAGCGGTATTTATACCTACCCCTTCAAAATTAGATACTGTTCTAGAATCTCCAATTGTAGCTGTATATCCACTTGCTTCAAATGTTGAATCTGTACCTAAATAATTTAATGTTTGAGGTGTAATAGATAATGAAGAACCTTGTTTTAAGGTAATAGTTGTATATCCTACTTCTAAAACAGGGAGTTTAGCTGTACCTCTTGGTAGAGTTAACAACTTATACTTCATTGTTTGTGTTTCATCTGGAAATGCCTCAAGGATAGGCATATTTTCAATAGCCTCTCCATAAAATGCAGAACCTGATGGATGGTTTGAATTATATAGTGTATAATCAATTTCGTCGTCTGCTAAAGAAAATTGTGTAATCCTAAATGACCCATCATTTCGAGCTAATAACTCGCGCCCTTTTTTAGTAAGGATGGCATCAACAGTGACTGTAGTGTTATTTAAATATCCCATGGTTTATTCTTGTTGTATATAAATATAATATTTTTTGTTTTTTATGATATTAAATTTTGTGATTTAAGTTCTTTTACAATATTACCTGCTCTATCTTGTAAAGATTGAGGTATATCAGCTGGAAGTACAATTCCTGATGAAGTTCTTCCTTTTTGTTTTTCAAAGTCTAGTACAATATTAGTTTCATCTTCAACTTTTTTTAATATAACAAATCGTTTAATTTGTCTTGCATCTTCAGGACTAGCAACGTCAAAATCTTCACATGCCCTAGCAGGTATGTCTTGATTAAATTCTATAGTTAAACGTCTTGTATTTGTAACTTCATCTCTAAATACAGTATTTACTTTCTTAACTTGGCGTTCAAATTCAATTGGAAATTTTCCACTACCTGTTCCTGCTTCTCCTCCAAGTTTATCTACAAATCTAAATAAATCTCCTTTTTTAATTATAAATTCTTCATCTATTATACCAAATGAATCAGATCCACTTTCATATACAGAAGATGTTTGTACAAAACTTTCATACCAATAAGACATAGAAACAGATGCAGTTAATATATTAAAAGAACTAGTAGTATTTCTTAAGAAAAAAGCATTTCCATTACTTGTATCACCCCCATCTATAATACTTGAGGTTAAAGAAATTAAAGGTTCAGATGGATAATAATAAGTAAATTCAGGAGTTCCATAACGTGCTGCTTCCTCTCCTATATTAATGGAAGCACTTAATATTCCTGAAGGTGAAAAACTTGTCTCAAAATATCCTCCCATAGCAGAAGGTGAATCCGAGATTATAGCTTCAATAGTTTGAGTATTTTTAGGGAGTGTAACTGAGTTTGTTACATGATAAGTTGCTTTTAATAAAGAAAATTCTCCTAAATCTTCAGAAGAAGTTATTAGAGGTTGGGCTCCATTAAAAGGGTTCCATGTAATTTGATCTATTGAAGCAGAAGTATTTTTAGGAATATTTAATTCAAGTTGAACTTGTCCCTCAACATTTATTACTAAATCATTATCCCACCAAATTGAGGATTGATTTACAGGAGTATTTCTAGTTAATGTTATAGCTGGATATCCTCCTACTGTTACATCATTACTTCCACTTTGAATTTGAATTGTACCTAATGTAAAATTAGATATATTAATAAATTCTCCTCCTGAACTACCCGGTATTTCTTTTAAATCAGAATTATCTATGTTAGTTAAAGATCCTGTAGTAAATTTATATACTAAACTAGTACTACCAGTTGGGTTTTGTAAAGTTGGTAAATACCTAAAACCACCAGCATATACAGGTTTTAACCCATCAAGATATTTTTGGTCTGAAAATAATTGATTATCATCTAAAGATATATTTGCTTCTTTATTAGCATTAAATATATTTTGTACATCAAATATAGTTTCATTTTTACGAGTTAACTCTGTAACATTTGATCTACCATCAATTAAGTATTTGATATATACATTTGACCTTTCTGGAAAGAAAGAACCCGTTTCTACTACTTCTGAAAAGTAAGCAAATTTAAGTGAATTTAAATCAATAGCAGCAGTTTGACCATACGATGTATCTCCTAAAGTATAAGTATTATATTTTTGAGATATATTTTTACTACCTAAATAACGTGGATTTACATTACGTAATAAAGTATAATTACTATCTTGAACGGGGGCATCTAGAAAGGCTGTATCAGTTTCTGTAATTTGACCAAATGACCTACTTGTAATAAATCCTATATTAACAGGTGTAATAATATCTGATGAATAATCAATGTCCATATATTGGTCGGATTTTCTAGCTTCAGATATATTATTAAATGTAGGATCAAAAGGTATAGCAGAATAAGAAATAGATATACTAAAATCGTTTTCTATATCCTTTCCTATATTATTAAAAGTATTAATTTCAAATACAGTACTGCTAGTTGGTGTTTGATAAACTCTAATTTTACTACCACTATATTCCCCTGTAAAAGGTTCTCTATTATCTGTAAAATTATATATTACACCCGAGGCTGTAATAGTATCTGCAGAACTAGAAGGAATTAAGATTTCACCTGTATAACTTGTATTTAATGGAATACCCATAGGGGTTGAACCCGTTACCTCTACAACTTTATAAGAACCACTATAATCTACATAAGTAAAAGAGGGTTCAAATTTTTCTGTTTTATTTCTTTCTAAAATATGAGGTTTAATTACTAGACCTGTATTAAGTAATGTTTTAGCAGGAACAAAGTCCTTTAACATTTTAAATAATGAACTATCAAAATAAGATAATAATTTAACTACATCAAATATATTTTGTTGTTTAAAATATTTTTTAAAATAAAAATCTCTAAGTTCGTTTAATTGAGGGTAAGAACTAGAAGCAGCTAATTGAGGGTCACCTACATAATCATCTATATCGAAGAAACCTAATTGATTTACAATATCAGTATCTATACTATTTTGTGGAGATACTGCTACTTCAGCTATATCTAAATCAGCTGTATATGAATTTACAAGTTGTTCTTGAATTGAAACATAAGGAGATAAAGTTGAACCTGAGGCATTGGGGTAATTAACTATTCTAGTTTTTTGTTCATTTAAAGTAAAAGCTCCAATATCAGGACCTTGCATTAAATCCACATTACTATGAGTTACAAAACTAGAAGTTGTAAAATTTGTTATAATACCATAATTTACTGTAGATGAACCTGTACCCAAAAATGAGGCTGTAGGTGCAAATGAACCAGTAGACATTGGATGTACAGTATGTACTTTATTATCTCCATCTGATCCAGATATAAAATCATAGTTACCTAAAGGTAAACGATAAATTAGATTATAATATGATGATGTAATATCATTATCAACATAAGATGTTGGATTTAAAACATGTTGGTCAAATGTTGATTGAGATAAATGTGTAATCCAGTATCTAAATTCTTGAAAATAACCATCAAATATAACACCATCAGGTGCTATAATATTGCTACTACTTGCACCTCCTAAAAATCCATAAAATTGAGCATTATTAGGAGAAAAAGTATAAGTATTCCAAGCTTCATTATAAGAACTAGAAGTTGAACCTAAGATTTCTAAGCTAGCAGAACCTTCAAAATTAATAAAATTATTATTTCCATCGAATTGACCTGATTTTGCTATTAATTCATAAGTTGAATTTGAACCAGTGTCATTTAAATTTTGAGCAAGAGGATTTCTATCTAACTTTACATCATAAAAACTACCAGTAAAGAAAGGTAAAAAGATAGGATCTGTAGAAATATATCCTTGTGAACCAGACAAAATAAATCTTAATTCACCATAAGAATCATAGACACCGCTTGAAGTAGCAATTGATTCAGAAGGGTAAAAAAGTTGAATACCAAACTGTGATGATGAATCACTATTATTTACTTGAAATATAGATTGTGTATAGTGAGAAGCAGAAGGTATACCTTTAGTTTTAAACCTAAATTCTATAGTATCAGGTACTTGATCTTCTGCAAGTATTCCATTCCACCAACCCTCAATATCATTCCAATTTTGTTCTATATCTTCCCAATCATCAGGGATTATAGGCATTAATGTTGGTAACCAAGGAACTTTTACAGAACTAGTTTGTCTAGTATCTAATATAGAATTTGCTACTTCATGATATTGGGTAACTTTTCTTATATTTTTTTGATTACCACCATATTCATTTATTCTAAGAATATCATCTGCTATACCAAAACAATTTAAAAGTGCTCTTATACCTTTACGAGTACCTCTTGTTTTTAAAAGATAAGGTAAATTATGATAAATACGTTTATAAACTTCTTTATTTACATCATCATAAGAAATAACTTCGTTTGAAGCAGAAACATAAGTCTCAATTCTATATGAACCTGTGCTAGGAACAAAACCTCCTGTAGGGGTAACTCCTAGAAGTGAAGTGAATATATCTTCGTCTGTTCTATTTGTATTATATAGTTTTATACCTAAAGAACGTAAAGCATCAGCTACTAATTCTTTTGAAATACCAAAATTAGGCCTGTTATCAGTATCTTTTATATCTCCTATAGCTTTAGTATAAGTCCAAATATAGTCAAAATGTTGACCTAACATTGATACTAATAATTCTAAATTTTGGTTTTGAATATCTTCCTGGATATATGCAGGTAAAGTATTAAAAATATAATCTCTATTATCTCCATCATAAAAAGATGCAGATAAAATTTGTCCTCCATAATATTCGTTATTCTCATCAATTGAACCATACCAAACAGAGGCAGATTCTGAAGTTATAGAATAATTGTCATAAGGTGGGTATTGGTTTGATTTTGGCCAAGTTTTACTCCCAGATTCAAAATATAAGTAATATTCATAATTATCAAATTTTTCAATTAAAGTATCTATATTTTGTTGAATATTAGATTTTGAAGCAGATATAAAACTTTCATCTGTTAAGGGATCTATTCCTGTTAATTGATTTAAATCACTTTGATAATTTTGAATTAAAGTAAGTTTATACTTAAAATTTTCTAAACGATCATGAGCAGAACCAAAATGAACAAAATCATTATAATCTGTATGATCTATGTTAATATTTATACTTTTTTCTTCAAGTACAGATTTTACTTGTTGATAAGAAGAAGTTTGGGTAGTATCTAATATTTCATTAATATTAAAATACTTTGTAGTAAAGTTAGTTGACTTATTTAAGTCAATATCAGTATTTGGGCCTCTTAAATATCGTAGTTGTTCTTCCTCTTCTTCGGCTATAAATTGAATATCAACTTCAAAAGAATAAGGATCTGAAATTTGTTCTACAAACCATAAAGTATCCTTTACCTCTAAATCATTAGGCAAGGGTTCATATAATTTAATAAAAATACTAGGTTCGGCTGTATTAGAAGTTTCTAATAAAGTATTAACACCTATTAAGGTTCTATTCTCCCCAAAGTTTAGTAAAAAATCAGAGTAAAAACTTTTACCAGTTTTAGAAGTAATGTAGTTAAAATATGATGTACCTAGGGCATCATATGAAATATCGTTTGTAGTAACTCTAATTTCTGTTCTATCTGAGGATATTTCTTTAATAAAAAATCTTGTATCCGAATTACTTAAAAATAAGGAACGATAAAAACTGTATGTAGGAGTA
>Ga0209535_1002440_pt1 | contig 12121 bp, 6 predicted proteins | sample LinPmetageLP28_FD_184041 | JGI IMG/M metagenome (GOLD analysis project Ga0209535, IMG submission 184041) | Marine viral communities from the Pacific Ocean - LP-28 (SPAdes) (version 2) | ecosystem: Environmental > Aquatic > Marine > Oceanic | place: Pacific Ocean | collected 2009-08-22
ATAAACATGTTGTCTATTTGATTCAAATCCAAATCAACTATAACAACAGGATTAGTCGGAATTGTTTCATAAGTGCTTACCATAACAGCCTGGTACGCCTCTGTTAATAATTGTGTTCCGCCGGCATTGGTAACTGTAATACTACCCGACGGAGCACAACCTTCTTCCAATCTTATTGTATCTGTACAGTCTTCATCGGGTAATAATATAACTAAACTTCTGCCCAATTCGTCGACTGTGGTTGTAAAATCTGTTCCCCTAATACCTATTGTGGCAGTAGGTGTATCAATAACGATATTTTCCTTAGGTACTAATCCTAATCCGCCAGTGGCAAATCTTGCCGTTCCTTGCACAAAATTAAGAGCCATCTTACTTTTGCTTGGATCAGGATCATATACATATTCATTAATTTCCATATATGTATGTTCTGTTAAACTAACCTGTGTATCGTCTATAAATTTAAGTTTTAGTCTACCATTTTTGGTTTCGACTTCATCTAAACTTACTATATCTGTGTCTAATTCTGCAATCAAATTCTCACCAGACGTTCTATTAATTGTTCCTGGCTCGCCACTTTGCTCTAATACTCCGCCGATACTTTCATTAGCATCGGCGGTAATACTATAAGTTGTGCCTAACAATAAAAATGCGTATAAACAAACCTTAGTCAGTTTGTCTGATACTAACTGATGCATTTTCACTATCTAAATCAACGTCTATTTTACCAGGACATACTGGACTACAAGTTGCCGCATTACTCTGTAAGAATTGGAAATCACCATCTGATCCTACTAAAACAAATTTTAAGTAGTGGTCAGAGTTACCAGTTTGATTTGATGTAATCGCATTATCATCACCAGTAATATTCATTTCCCAAGTTGCGGAACCGGCGTCTACATTAACACCGCTTTGTGAAAAAGCAGTAGTACCATTCCAACCTGATCCTGGAGTACCACCCCAAGTTCTTGAGTTAGCAACTGCACTTCTAAAGTCGTTCCTGTCACCTAGTATTGTTAAGTCCATATTAAGGTTATCTGAGGCAAAGTTTGCGCCAATATCAACATCAAAAATGTTTGTATCACCTTGGATATTCCAAAGCATATCAACACTATCTGCACTACCTGTAGCACCAATGTTCATATCTAGTGAATTACTATTTCCGTAGAAATACATATCCCAAACAGTTGATCCAGAACCGTCACCAGTCCATGCACCAAATATTTCGTTGGCATTACCGTCTTGAATGATATCAATAATCAAACTTGCACCTGTAATAACTAAATCGCTACCGTCGGAAGCATCGCCTGATATTTTGTTACCATTACCAGCCTGTAATATGGTTAATGTTAAGTTATCCCCTTGTTGATCTAACAACACTTCGTTATCGTCGGCCGCTAATGAGCCTGATGCCAAAGCAAAGATTAAAGTAACACTAGCGAAGACATTGATTGCAAATTTATCTATCAAATTTCTAGTCTTCATTTTTTTCTCCATTAGAATTATTCTTTAGGAATATTTTTTCCCAAAGTTTTCTTTCGGCTTCGAATTCTTCATCTGGAACATCTAACTTCATCCATGTTGCTGATTCGCCAGGTTCTAATTCCTGTACGTCCCAATTCTCTGGATAAACAATTTCCCAATATCCTCTTTCGTCGCCTTGTTGTATAAGTGCCAAAACAGCCGCCTCAATCGCTGATCTTACTGCCCATGTAACACTTTCGTTTTCTGTCATACCACTTTCAAGTTCAAGTAATTTAGTATCCATATCTAAAAATCTAAATACATCTCCTGCCTGACCTGTGCTTAATATGGTTTTGTATGTCTGTACGTTGAGTATAACCTCACCAGTTAGAGTACTAACTGCTCTAAGTGATACTACAACTGAATCTCTTCTAAATTGATTGGTTGTGCCAATACCGAGATACCTTGCACCATTACCGCCTGTTTCTATATTAGAGTCATATCCTACGATACCACCTTCTAATATCATTCCAGCAAATAGCAATGGTTGTACTTGTTGTGCAGGTTCTACTTCTGTTGCATATTGTTCTCTTGTACTCCGAACAATCTGTCTCTCCCGCACTAAATTATCAAGTCCTACACCTCTTTCAACAACTCTGAACCAAGTACCTTTTGGGTTATCTTTGGCTCCAGCCGCCTTTAAGGAGTCTATTAATAAATCTTTAGCACCTTGTGTTACGGCGGTGCTAAAACTTGCCGCTCCATCCGAACTTAACCGTTGTCCTGTTAAGTCATCGAATTTGTAAACTGCTACCACAGGCATGGCTTCTGCTGGTGGTAACTGTCGTAATTTTTTATATGTTGGTAATTCTACAAATTTAGGCTCTTCTACACATTCTAAAAAGTCTGTCATGCAGGCCTCATCACCAGGGATTGATATGCTGGCGCACCCAGTAAACATCAAAGCAAATATAACTGCTATAAATGTGTTCTTCAAAATATTACCCGCCTAATGTTCCAATTCCAATTGGAATTTCTATTTCAGTAATAGTACCATCAGCATCAACAATAGTTAATCTGATGTAGTCTATACCGTCTATATTAACAACTTGATAAGATACATTACTATCTTCAATAGTAAATGCACCTTGAGTTGAATTTGTACAAGTTGGTACTTCTGCTGGATTACAGAACATACTATCTACAAGGCCCTTAGAAATTTGACTGTAAATTCTGCTTTCTAAATTTCTAATGAACTTGTTTATAGTTGAATTATCTTCTGCTCTATCCGCCGCTCTTAGTGCCGATTCTATGTCATCTTTTATTTTATCTTTTCTGCTTTTCTCTTGGTTTTCAATTGTAAGATAATGAGCACCAGTGCCTATACCACTAAAACTTGGATTTTTAAATTTATGTGTTAGTTGGTCTGCTAATACAGTATGTGCTGTGAAAAAACCAACTATAACAAAAATACCTAAATATGTTCCTGTTATTTTCATGTTTTATCTTTATCCTCTTCTATTTTTTTAAGAGCCTCTTGGTCTTTAGCATCTGCTATAAGTTGTTGAGTCGCTCTGTATTCTAATACAACATTAACTTTTTGTTGTAACCTAATTTGATCTTGATCTAACATTCTCATTTGATCAATACATCTAATCAGTGCCATGTGCATATTGCCCAATGCTGGCTTTATCTCTGTGTTCATAAAGTTCCATACATAGTAAATAAAGTATCCTAAAAATACTACTGCTACTACTGGAAATCCATAATCATTAATAAGTACCGCTACATCCATTAATCTCTCCGGCTATCCACTTTGCCGTCTTCAACAAAGTTTTCTGCTCTAGCAATCCTGTCAATATCTGGTCTTAATTCTAAAGCACTACTAACTAGCAAATCAATTTTAATCATTTCATTGCTCATTACTCTTGCTCTTGTAGTTAGTGCCTCACAGAAACTTGTGAGTGTTTTGACTTGGCCAACAACGCCGGCCATCATTTGTTTAATTGTGAGGAATATGAAGTATCCCATTGCCATACTACCAGCAATAGGCATTCCTACCTCCGCTATTAACTTAAATATCTCTTCCATTAATTCACACTCTGTTTATGTTGCTTTGTATATAAGTGTGTGTTCTATGTCACTCTCTACAAGTGTATTTATCAATTTGCGGCCAAAAAGAAAGGGCCTAAAAAGACCCTTTCTTAGAATGTATTTGATTTACATCAAGTTGATTAAACCTTCTATAACAAATTCACCGGCGTCTGCTGACTCCATTGCTTTACCAAGTATTCTACCTGCTTTAGCATCGTTATCTGCTTTTGCTCTACCTTCAACATCGGAACTTACTAACAAGTCACCTTTGCTTACTGGTCCAACAACTTTAACAGGAACCCTTCCTGCTAATGCTATTGCTGGGTGAGTTTCATCGCTACCTGCTTCGCTGTTCATCAAGTGAGCCGGATTAGTTGAAACTACTCCTGCTACTGCATGATGACTTGCTTCTGCACATGCCATTACTTCTTTATCACCACCGAAGCATACTACTGTACCTGGTTCTAATGCTTTATCTGATTCATATCTTTCAGCCAAATCCGCATATTGAGCCGCTGTTGCTGTACCGTTAAAGGTATTAGCATACATGGTTCCGAATTTAACACTTGATGAACCAATATTGTAAGTACCACTTGGTCCAGTTGCAATAATGTTTCTAGTAGTTATATCACCACTGAATGTACCACCTGGGAATGGATTACCTGACGGTCCTGTTGGTCCAGTTGCACCCTGAGGTCCTGTTCCACCAGTAGCACCTTTCTGACCTTGCGGGCCTGCTCCACCAGTTGGTCCAGTTGCACCAGTACCACCTTGCCCACCTTGAGCACCTGTGGCACCTTTAGTACCTTGAGGTCCAGTTCCACCAGTATCACCCTGGCCACCTTGTGGTCCTTGAGCACCTGTGGCACCTTTATCACCTGTTCCACCTTGTGGTCCTTGAGCACCTGTATCACCCTGGGCACCTGTGGCACCTTTATCACCTTGTGGTCCAGTACTACCTGTGGCTCCTTGAGCACCTTGTGGCCCTTGAGCTCCTTGTGGTCCTTGAGCACCTGTAGGTCCTACTTCACCTTTTAGTCCACTTCCTGGTCCAGTCCAGTTACCTGATGAATCAATAACCTGCGTTGAATCTGCATAGAAACCTGCGGCTGATAGAGCCGCATCGGCAGTCCATCTGTCTGTGGTTTCATTCCATAGGAACTGTTTATTAGTTGCATCGCCTCTTTCAACTTCGATACCTGAGTTTTCACTTGGAGTACCTGTAACATCACTGTTAAGAACAATAATATTATCACCTGTTGAAACGGTTGTTGAATTAACTGTAGTTGTTGTTCCGTTAACTGTGAAGTTACCTGAAACTACAATATCACTACTAAATGTTTTTGCACCACCAATACTTTGTGTACCTGATGTTCTAACAACTGTGCTGTCTAAGTCTAGACTGTTAGCACTTGCTGTGATACCATCTCCGCCAACTGCATTAATAACACCTGAACTGTATGTAAGACCAGCACCAGCCAATCCTGCGTCAGTTGTTAATGTTAATGTGCCTGCTGAATCATCGTATGTAGCAACAATACCGTCGCTGTCTACAATTAAAGCATTAACTCTATCGTCAACTCTTTCATTTGTAAAGTACAAATTACTTGAACCTTCGCCTAAATTATCAGTGTTAAATGCACTCATATTAACTGCAATATCATCTGTATTTACAGTAATACCTGTACCAGCACCTATATTCAGTGTTCTATCAGCGGCTATTGTACCACCACCAGTTAGACCTGAACCTGCTAATACCGATATGCCTGAGTGAGCAAGATGTTCGTCAGCAACATATCCACTTAAACTATGGATATCAATTTCGCTGTCATCTGTACTAATACTTCCATTTGATATGTTAATACCAGTTCCACCACTAATGTGAGCTCTTACTTCTGCGGCACTTGGGCCTGTGTAAGTAATAACACCTGATGTACTGTTGTAAGCAAGACTTCCGTCTCCGCCTGCATCTGTAACACTAACTGCTGTTCTGGCTCTTCCATTTGTGAAGTATAGGTTAGTTGAACCTTCTGCCATTTCGTCTGTATTATCATGTGTTGCTACCTGAGCCTCAACAAATGCTTTTACTGATTGCTGTGAAGGTACATGAGTAGCACTATTGCTAGCCATATTGTCTTCATCTTTGATTGCGTTTGCAATTCTGGCGTCTGCTCTTGTATTTGTGTAATACAAGTTAGTACCTTCAGATAAGTCTGAACTACTGTGATTAGCAATACTGCTAACTGTACCTGTAACTGCACCTGTTAATGCACCTTCAAAAGAACTTGCTTTAACATTTTCTGTACCAAATGTCCATTCAGTTTCAGAAACATCATAAGTTAATGATTTCATTGTACCTGCAATGTTGGCTTCAAAACCTGCGTCTACTGATGCACCATCGCTGTTTACACGGAATATATTATCATCAACTTGAACAGTTGTACTGTTTACAGTTGTTGTTGTACCGTTAACTGTTAAGTCACCACCAATTATTACGTCAGTTGCTAATGCGGCCGCCACTCTGGCGTCTGCTCTACCATCTGTATAGTATAAATTTGATCCTTCTGATAAACTACCTGTGTTAGGTAATACTGCATTTACTCTAGCATCTGCTCTAGTGTTTGTAAAGAATACGTTAGTTGAACCTTCAGTAATATCATCTGAATTTCCTGCTAGTTCACTTAAATTATCTTTAGTTGCCACCTGAGCGTCAACGTATGCCTTAGTTGCTCCATCTTGAGCCGCTACTGGATCATCTAGATTATTAATACTGTTACTGTTAGCATTAATGTTAGAACCTAACTTAATACCACCACTTGAAGTAAGTGTTTTGTTTGCTGTTAGTACAACATCAGTTTTAAGTTGGATGTCTCCACCCGCTGTTATTTCTACATCACCTGTTCCTTGTGAAATAATACTAATGTTTTGGTCAGTGTCTGCACTAACAGTAATTGTACCTGAGTTATCTTCAATAACTTTTTGTCCATTAACATATAAAGAACCTGGTCCAACGTATACGTCTTTCCATACTTTAGATGCTGTACCTAAACTATATGTATTTGTAATACTTGGAATTAAATTACCTGATATTGCTTCGTGATTTAAATCTAAAGTAACTGAACCTGATGTACCGCCACCTGTTAAACCTGAACCTGCAACTACGGCTGTAATATCACCTGTTGGTACCGTCGCCACCTGAGCGTCAACGTATGCTTTAATAGATTCTGATGATGAAATAGTAGTTGAACTTGCTCCAGACATAGTGTCTGAATCAAGAACTGCTGTACCACTTACACCAGTATTAAATACTGGACTTGTTAATGTTTTGTTTGTTAATGTTTGTGAACCTGTTAAAGTTGCAACTGTACTATCAATACTAACTGCACCTGAACTAATATCTATACCTGTACTACCACTAAAGTGAGCTCTTGTTTCACTTGCACTTGGACCGGTGTATGTAAATGCACCTGTTCCTGAATTATATGCAAATGAGCCATCTCCGCCTGCGTCTGTGGCACTAACTGCCGCTCTAGTTCTAGCATCTGTATAGAATAAGTTTGTTGAACCTTCTGTGACATCATCTGAATCACCACTTAGTTCACCTAATGCGTCTGCTGTATCAACTTGTGCATCAACGTATGCTTTAATAGATTGCTGTGTAGCACCAAGTGTTGCACTATTGGAAGCCATATTGTCTTCATCTGCAAAACCTGTTATTGTTGCTCCACTGCCGCCAGTAAATGATGAACCTGTTATTGCACCAAAGTCTGCCGCCATTGCAGTACCACTAAAGGTACTTGAGGAATCTGTTGCACTTGATAAGGCTATAAACTTACCTGTGTTATCATCAAAACCAAAGAAACCAATTTTAGCACTACCGTCGTTGTACTTAAATTTGATACCTCTGTCTAAGTTATCATCTGAACTATCGTCACCAATTTCAAAAACTGGGTCTGCGATATTAACTGTAGTAGAGTTTACTGTTGAAGTTGTTCCATTAACTGTAAAATTACCTGTTACGATAATGTCATTACTGAATGTTTTGTTTCCACCAATACTTTGAACACCTGTAGTTCTTACAACTGTGCTGTCGACTGCCATATCGTCTGCGTTTGCAGTAATACCGTCACCGCCTATTACATTTACTGTTACATCGCCTGATGTACCACCGCCTGTTAGACCAGTTCCTGCTACGACACTAGATATGTCACCTGCGTCGTTTGTGAAACTCATTACACCAGTTGTACTGTTGTATGATAAGTCCCCACCAGCACTTATAGATGCTCTTGCTCTTGCTGTTGTATGATAAAGATTACTTGAACCTTCTGTCATTTCGTCTGTGTTGTCTTTAGTTGCTACTTGTGAGGCAACAAAAGCCTTAACTGATTGCTGTGAAGGTACATGAGTAGCACTATCACTAGCCATATTATCTTCATCTTTAATTGCGTTGCTAATTCTAGCATCCATCACTGAGTCAGCAAATCCTAATGTTCCTGATGATGCTGTTAAATTTGTTCCAGCCATTGCTGTAGCCAAATCTGCTATACTTTCTTTCTTTGAACTACTATCACCTGCGTCAATAATTGCAATGCTGTCTGCACTTACATCTACTGCCGCGGCTGTTAATTCATTAAGGTCTAGTGCTAATGAAACTGCTCCACTAGTACCGCCGCCACTTAATCCGTTACCTGCCGCAACACTCTCAATATCACCTGCTGAGGTTGTATTAGTAATTGTTAATGTGCCGTTGGCATCATCATATGATAAACTAATACCCGAACCTGCTGTAAGTAAATTACCTACTGCATCTTCGATATTCTCTTGTGTATTGATTTCTGAGTATTTTGCTAGTCTATGTCCACCTGCCGTTGAGCCATCGTGTACACGGACTGTATTATTGGTAGTATCGATCGTAATCTCACCTGCCAAACCAGTAAAGGAATTATGTTCTGTGGCTGTACCTCTTCTTCTTTGAATTGCGTATGCCATTTTTATATTCTCCTAAAATATTTTTTTAACGTTAAATTATATTGGTTGCTGAGTTGTTGTATGCGTGTGTGCAACCTAGAAGATTTTGACTGCTTTTTACGATGTATGCCCGAAATACATCAGCATGCCAATAGGGGCAAGTACATGTATTTATCGGAATCTTATATTTTGTTGGAGTTAGACTATAATTTCTACAATGCCATTGCCAGCATCTAGTTTACTTGATATTGCTCTACCAATAATTTGTAATGGACTTAAATTATGTGCCATAGCACCTACCATTGCATGTCCTGGTGTATCACTGGCAACAAGAATATCACCTTTGTTTACATTTCCAATTACTTTACAAGGCACTCTTCCACGTAATGCTACTGATACAGGATAGTTGCTTTGTAGTTTAGAGTTCATTAAGTATGCTGGATTTGTACTAACAACACCTACTACCTTATAACTACCTGCTTCATCTGATATAGTAACTTCACTGTCACCGCCTATACATAAAACTGTACCTGGCTCATAATCAGCATCTGCTTCATAGTTCTCAGCCAAATCCGCATATTGGGCCGATGTTGCTGTTCCGTCTAATGTAGGAACATGTAATGTATCGCTATCTGGATTGAAGTACATTGTAGTATGTTTTGATACTTGCGTATTAGTAGTGTTACTAGCAGTAGTGTCACCTAATAGCACTCTTAAATTTTGATTTACAGAGCCAACTTCATTTATGTTTACTCTACCTGGTGCTACACCTGATACTTTTTCAGCATGTACTTCTTTGTACTCGACACTACTAGTACCTATATCATATGTTCCTGTTGGTCCAGTTGATATAATATTTTGTGTTGTAATATCACCAGTAAACGTACCACCTGGGAATGGATTACCTGACGGTCCTGTTCCACCTGTTGCACCTTTGTCACCTTGAGGACCTGCTACAGTACTGTTATCACCTTTCTGTCCTTTGTCACCAGTAACACCTTGTGTACCTTGAGCACCCTGTAGTCCTTGAGCACCTTGAAGTCCTTGAGCACCAGTGGCACCTTTATCACCGTTACTACCGTTACCGCCTGTATCACCCTGTGAACCTTTGTCTCCAGTTACACCTTGTGTACCTTGGGCACCTGTTGGTCCAGTTGCACCCTGAGGTCCTGTTCCACCAGAAGCACCTTTGTCACCAGTAACACCTTGTGGTCCTGTCGCTCCCTGATCACCTTTAGAACCCTGTATACCTGTTGTTCCTTGTGGTCCAGTTGCACCTTGAGGCCCTTGAGCACCAGTGGCTCCTTTATCGCCCTGTGCACCTGTTGTTCCTTGTGGCCCTTGAGCACCAGTGGCTCCTTGGGCACCTTGTGGTCCTGTCGCTCCCTGATCACCTTTAGTACCTTGAACACCTTGTGGTCCTTGGGCACCTGTGGCACCTTTATCACCTTGTGGTCCAGTACTCATGTTTGCCCATTGATAGTCTGATCCGCTCCATTGTAATACTTCATTAGTACCTGCTGTACTTGTATTAAGATGTGCATCTACTCTTGCATCTGTATAATATAAATTAGCACCTTCTGATAAATCGCCTGTATCTCTGTCAGATAATGTAGCGGCTTGTAATTTACCACTTGTATTGAATAATATTGCTGAGGACGGTCCTGTGATTGAACCACTAAATATACTACCACTTGTAAATGTTTTTACACCGCCAATACTTTGAGCACCTGTAGTTCTTACAACTGTTGCATCAACTGTTACGTCATTTGCGTTTACTGTAATACCACTTCCGCCTATAACGTTTAATGTTGCTGAACCACTTGTACTGCCACCTGTCATACCAGCACCTGCAACAACTTCTGATATATCGCCGCTTTCTGTGATACTTAATACACCTGTTGAATTATTGTAACTCAGTGGTGATGTGGCACTTATTGCCAGTCTTGCTCTTGCATCAGTATAGTATAAGTTGCTTGAACCTTCTGATACTGTATCTGTATTGCCTTGTGTAAATGTTAATACACCTGTACCACTATTATAAGTTAATGGTGAACTTGCACTTATTAGTCCCCTAATAGTTGCATCTGATTGTCCGTTTATTGATATTGTACTACCTGTAATTGCAGTACTTACATTTGTACCACCTGCAATAGTTAATGTATCTGAATTTGTACTTGTTGCAAATGATCCTGAATCTGATGTAACAGTTTTAATAATATTTTGACTGCTACCTAAATCTGAGTTTGTGAATGTTACAACATTGCCGCTTTCTGCTAATGATACTCCTGTACCACCTGCTAATTTAACAAAATTATGATATGTTGTAGCACCTACTGTTCTTGCACCACCATATACTGATGTACCACTTGCACCTGTTGATTCTATTGCACCCGACACACCTCTGTTTGTTAGTGGATATGGTGTTCCATTTATAACACCGTATATTTCGCTGTTACTTGCATATATAACACTATCAGGATTATCACCGTCTCCAAATACATCTGTATTTGCACTAGAGTCTGTTGTTGCACCTGTGGCATTATATGTTGCATTTGTTATGTCTTTTAATAGTAAATGATTAACACCTACACCACCGTTTGCTGTGGTTGTTAATATTGTTTTAGATGATCCACTTCCTAAGTCGCCAATTGCAAATCCTGAATTTGCTAATCCGCTGTTGTCTTTGTTTATATCAAATAGTAAACTTCTACTTGCACCCATTGTGACATTGTTAGATGCATATCTAATTGAATCTCTAAAGTTGGTTCCTGCATTAAAGAATATATCACCGTCTGCATTAAATTTAAGATCATTCTCTTCTAAGTTACTTGAACCTATAGTTAGTTTACCACCACTAGCAATCTCTGGATTATTTCCAGAACCACTAAATGTTAATTTTTGTGTTACTGTTTGACCCGAACCACTTGCTCTTAATACATCTGAGTTTACTTGTAATTGTGCTGAACTAAATTCAAGGCCTCCGCCTCCTGCTAAATCTACACTTAATGTTCTATCAGCATTTAAATCACCACCACCTGTTAAGCCATCGCCTGTTGTTATTAATCTGGCATGAGGTGCCTTTGTGGCTATTGAATTTGTTAATGTACTTGCTAAGTTTTCATCGTTGCCTAATGCCGTTGCAATTTCGCCTAGTGTATCTAGTGTTGCTCCGGCAGTACCTACTATATTCGCAATTTCGTCATCTACATATTTTTTAGTTGATGCCTGTGTATCAGCCAAAGGTGCCGCTACCGTTGTAGTTGCTCCTGTTAAGTCGACTGTTCCGCCTATACTTTGATTACCTGTAGTTCTAATTACAGTATTGTCTACTGCAATTACACCTGACGTATATGTAACTCCGTCGCCACCGCTTAATTCTGCATCAACTCTTGTGCCTACTGCACTATTAAAATCTGTTATTGCTGAACTTGGTATTGCTATATTTACATCTGCCGCCGCAGTTAATTGTCCTTGTGCGTTTACAGTATATGTTGGTACTGCTGTAGCACTACCATAACTTCCTGCACTAACGGCTGTGTTAGTAATACTTAATGTTCCTGAACTAGTAATAGGTCCACCGGATAAGCCTGTGCCT
>Ga0209535_1002441_pt1 | contig 12121 bp, 17 predicted proteins | sample LinPmetageLP28_FD_184041 | JGI IMG/M metagenome (GOLD analysis project Ga0209535, IMG submission 184041) | Marine viral communities from the Pacific Ocean - LP-28 (SPAdes) (version 2) | ecosystem: Environmental > Aquatic > Marine > Oceanic | place: Pacific Ocean | collected 2009-08-22
CCAAGCGGTTTTTGGCATCCATAAATACTGTCATGCCAAGGATATCACGACACAGAGATAAATGTAGGACCGGACACGGATGTAATAGAACAGCACCTGTGCTGTGTTCACAGTTCACTGTGTTCGCGAATGGCAAACCAATATTAGTCAGGGGCAACAGGGTGGCTCCCCATGTTAGACCCAACCCAGCATATCCTCCAAAACCACCACCGTGTATTCCACACAAGGCCAAACTCACAGGCAGTTCTAGGCGTGTGTTTGTTAAAAATATAGGTGTTGGCAGGAAGGGTGACAAGGCAGATTTTGGTGCAATGGTAGGAGCGTCATTCGACGTGTTCGCAGGATAATCATGACAGTCAACAAAGGATTATTATCACTGGTAGAGAACACACCAAACTTCTCTAACCAAGCACTGGAGAACGCAGTCGACACATTGAAAGTTGGTTGGGTGATCAAAAGTTCAATTCTTGACACGAACATACAAAACAACACAGTACTGACCACATCTCAGAAGAATGATCTCAAAGACGACATTAATAATATCGCACACTTGAATATGGGCAGGGTGTTAGGAGACCTAGTGAGACATAGTGCTTCTATTATTGATGCTACCATAGTGCCTGTGCCTGCAGACGAAACACAGACTGAAACGTTCCTAGGAATTTTACAGAACGTCCAGACAGTGCAAGGATTGATTCCAGAACTTCATGGTGTTCCTGCTTCAGAGAAGAGCAGAACAGTGAACGACCACCTAGGCACCCTCAACAATATATTCTTTACAACAGAAGATAGCACAGCACCTGTGTTCACCTCCTTGTTAGAATCTATCAACTTTGTAGTCACAGCGAATCTGGCAACAGAGACAGCATTGGAAACAGCATACGACAACTTGAGTAACTTCATAAACGGTGTGGTCGGTGACTCAACAGACTTCCAACAAACATTAGACACCTTTGCAACAGCGGTTGCCACAGCACATACAAATTTCAATAATGCTTTAGCGGCGGAACCATACCTAACACACAGGAACAATCTTATAGCCATGCGAGAGAAGATCAATGTACAGGTCTCATTAGAGAATTCTAATTTGACAACATTGTCAACTTATATAGAAACACTATCTGAAAACGTCAGTTATGCCGCGTTGGCCGAAGATGTTACTCTTAGGACTCTGATGAGCACAGTAGCACAGGACACAAATTGGCAAACCTACTTCAACAACTACGAAAGCGAACAAGAGAATCTAAATCCACTATACACCACAAACGCTGACTCTGACAAGAGTTCTGTGATCGATCAAGTGTTGGCAGACAGTGGACTACCTGATGTGACAGATCCTACTGACTTTATTGCTATCGCGGCCAAGGCACAACGTGATGCGAGGATAGATACTGCTAACTACGATAAGTTCACTGTTGAACAACAAATTATCAAAAGTTGTGAACAGGTGGGTATAACAACAACAGACAGGACTATCAGTAGCCTCAGCAACACACTGCTGAATAACATGAATCAACATGATCGTGATGAGATAGCAAGACGACTGGATCTCAACGAATCGGCAAACACCTTAAGTTAATGTTCAAAGACGTAATAGGCGACTGGCCCACACTTGAAAGGTTTATTCTAACATCCTGCGACGACAAGTATTTTGAACAATACTTCCCTAGATTTTACAAAACCTACAAGCAACACTGGCAGTTACCAATACACGTACACGTCATAGATCCATCAGACACATCGATGCAAAGACTAGACAATCTGGATGTAACATACACACACTGCACCACAGACAAGTCTGTGCTAAGGTTCCCATACTCATATGAGACATATTGTCAGGCACAGAGATTCATACTGCTGGGTTACAACCTGTTGGAAAATCAATCAGTGATCGTAGCAGACGTTGATTCGTATGCTCTGAGACGTCCTAATCAAGATCAAAAACAGTTTGCACAATCAGATATGGCATTCACAAAATACTGTGATTTTTTTAAAAAGAAAGAACCCAAGTTGATGGCAACGTTTTGTAACTTTCATCACAGTCAGAAAGCATCAGCCAAAGAAGCCGCAATAAAAATGCAACAACTTATAGAAGACACAGACACAATAGGGGTGGACCAATTGGTAATCAAAGAAATTTTTGAAACACTTCCATATAACAATTTAAAGCATGAAGAATGGATAAGGCATTTAGATGTGAAAACAAACAGAGACCTAAGAGCACACAACCAATGTCTCATCTATCATGAAAAAGGAACAAGGGGCAAAATCAAAACAGTGGAGACAACATGGACAGATATAGGGTAATAGCAAAATTCGCCAAACAGAACAACTGGACGCAAGGTTTGGAACTGGGCGTTTGGGTAGGAGTCACGACATTCTACATGATGAGGGAGACAGATGTGAAAATGTACTGTGTTGACTCATGGGAAGAACAACCGGATAATCCAGAGTATGACTGGCAGTTCAACAAGAAACCCAGATGGAAGAACGGAAAGTTGACCGTGGAGGAGTTCACCAACGAGAACCAAGCATGGGATCACAACAAGAACGAGAAGCATTTCCGAGACAATGCTGAGCCGTGGGGAGACAGGATAACCATAATAAAGGGAAGGTCGTTAGCAATCATAGATCAAATACCTGACAACAGCATGGACTTCATATTCCATGACTCAGATCATTCCTATCCCTTCGTCAAGAACGAGATAGAAGCGTACCTACCTAAGTTGAAAAGTGGTGGATATTCCATGGGAGATGATTATAACTGGGGTACAGTTGAAAGGTCAGTAAAAGAGGCCTTTGGCGAGAATCATAATGTTACGGGTAAAGGTGTCTGGTACTCAGTTAAGGATTAAGAATCTTCTCCGCCCTTGCAACCAATAACTATAGACTCGAACGGTATATTATACTGTATGAATCCGCCCGCAGTCTCGTAGAACCTGTATTCGGCCCTCTCCTCACATGTTTTGAGATCTTTGTAGATCTGTTTCTGTGTATCACTGTAGGTTGTACACTCAGGCACTCCGTTGACCAGTATACAGAAAGTTGCAAATAGTTCGTACATGTAGATATTTAATAGAAAGTGGTCCGTTCTGTTGCAAGGTGGACCAGACCCCTGGGATTATTGGTTATTACGCCGCTAATCTCAATTCAGACATACCAACTGTTAAGTCAGCAAATCCTAATGCTTTTTTGTTTGCATTTAAAAAACAGCCTGATTAGGTCAGTGCCATCACCGTAAACTCCCAAGACCTTTACACACCCGTCGAATCTATTTCACCCCCGGAAGGGATTACATAAGCCACCCGTAATAATTGGTGGAGGTGGTCGGTACTGCCCCGACGTCCGAAATGTTTATTTCGCCGTGATCAACATTTACAAATATAATTATACCTTAAGGTTGACGATCTGTCAACTTTATGCTAAATTACATTATATGTCAAAAAATAGAATATTTAAAATCACAGACGGAACAGAGACCAAAGATGTTGAGGCAATGTCTTACAAGAAAGCAGTGAGATCATTTCAAGGCGGTTCTAAAGCAAGAATGATAACTATTGAGTGGACAACAAAGAGAGGTGAACTTTTTGTCAAAGATCAATTGATACCACTAGGTAGAAAGAAAAAGATTAGATAAGGTTTAGAATAAGTGAGAACAAGTAAGAATCCATTAGTTAGATTACTAGTAAAAATGAGAATGCTGTACGCAGATGTGCGTGGACATCACGGTCACAGATGGAACTACGAGCCAGGTGAAAACTATCTTGGCATGAAGAAAAGCAATTACTGGAAGAGAAATCACAAAGTCAAATGAGCAAGGTGATGTGGACTGTAATCGTTGTTTACACATCAATTTTCTTGTACAGTTGTATAACACTGATATAAAATGGGTAAAATCACAAACAAATTTTGGGTAGTTGAGGGCACACACAAAGACCCCAACGACCAAGACACACTTGATCACAGAACAGAGACAGAGCACGGTCCTTTCGAGGACGAGATACAGGCCACAGGCATGGCAAAAAGACTCATACAGAAGAACATAGACGACTTCTACCACAGAGCCTGGGTTATTACCAAACATTAGTACGCACTAAACTTCCATTACAGATCACATTAAATATTACTGTGAAACGACCAAAGACGAAGACCGCTTATTGGTCAAGGATCCGTAAGAAGGCTCCGAAAGTGCCTGATATCACTTGCCCCGCAATTGATTCAGTGTTGAACAAGTTGGAGAAACAGGTAGATCGAGCTCTAACTATGAAACAATTTAAAACAATAGAACGCAAGTTGGAGAAACTGCGTACAGCCAATGAGAAATTACGAGAGTCTGGCATATACTGGCATGATGCCTGCAAAGACACTGTGAGGGACCTCCTTGGCAAAAAGAAAATGAGATAATTACAGTATATGTGGAAAGTTCTAGTAGTGATATGTACATTAGGTAATCCCTGTGTTTTGTTTGAGGAAGATCCGGCCAAGTTCTATGCTACGGAGGACCAATGCATGGTACAGGCAGAACAAAAAGCCAGGGAAATGGTGGTGACATACAAGATATACGGATATTACATAGACAGCGAGGCACACTCTTGCCTGTATGTTGACACAACACAGTCAACGTAGGTTGACTAAATCAAAAGATCTGCTATAATAAAGAGGTAATTTAGGGTTTATCCTATTGTAGGAATTCTGCCCTCGGTTGCACTCATTAACTATAGGAGATCATATGAGCAAAGTAAAAATGCTTCTAGACGTAGTAAACGAAGTCAAGAAAGAAGCACCAGAGGATGTTCCAAACTGGAACAGCAAGTTGGCAGAAGCCAAAGTAAATCTACAGAATCAAATAGCAAAGGGCAGACTGTTGCCAAGGGGTGTTGAAGACCATCCACTAGAACACTTTGCATTCAATTATTCAGTACAGAGAGACGTGAGGGCAGGACACGTGATGAACATCATGAAGAAGTTCGATCCTAGGGTTTGTTGCCCTGTGTCGGCGGTGAAACGTTCAGACGGAGAGACATTGTACATATTCGACGGACAACATAGAGCAGTCGCCCTAGCACTGCTAGGTTGGACCAAGATACCAGTGACCATAGTAGAAACAGACGAGCCGGCCTTTGATGCAGAAGCATTCGAGATAGTGAACGACTCAGGCATATTGAGAGCAGGCACGGAAGAGATACACAGATGTCTACTACACAGATACAAGATGGGCGAAACGGAAACAGAACGGGTGGCTACGGCACACGCAGTACAAAAAGTGTTTGATGAGTGTGAGATAGATCTCGAGCCCAAACGTGTGAGAAAGAGTTCAGGCAAGTGTGGACCGAACAAGCACTACTTCTCACATTTTGATTACGCATACAAAGGTATCAAGATGGCAGGGGAACAAGGCCTAAAAGATGCACTAGCGGCCATAAGAACGATATATGGTGAAGAAGAAGGTGGAGAGATCAACCAAGGACTATTCATAGGACTCATGAAGCAGTACCAGATGGGCAGTGAGGCCAAACGATTGAGCAGGCTACCTGAGGACTGGATGATGAAGATGCTGATAAGTCTGAAAGAGGTTTGTCCTAGTGCAACACTGATGCACTCTGCAACAAAGAAGCAGTGGCAACACGCAAACGGTGTTGGGTGGGACGCACCAGTGGCAATGGGTCACATGCTTAAAGAAACATATCAGATAGAACAACCAGAGAGTTTCGAGCCGAGCTACATGCCAAATGTGACACTGAAGTTAGATGAGGGCGACATAGCACCAGACTCAGAGGCACAGACGGCATTCAACAAGTATGTCAAGTAAATTAAGTTATTACATCTGTAAAGTGACCAAAGGCAAAAAGACTGAGGAGTACGGATATGGTCTGCCATACAAGGACATCATTGAGGCAGTGTGGGAACACTATGATAATGGCGCAGACGCAGTTGTAATGGAAATGATAACAGAGGAGCAGTTCAATGATCGACTTCCAAAGCCTTACTAATCTACCTGAAATAAATTTCAAGAGCAAGGGAAGGCCAGAGCTCAAAGAACTGGCGGAGTACATAGACAATATGAAAGCAGACTTGTTTAATGATAAATGGAGCCAGGCAACAAAAAAGCACATAAAAACATCCTTGGTCTTGTACATAAGATCCATGCAGAAGCAGTTGGCCCCCATGGGATACCATTACAAGGCACAGGACATGGAAGGCAAACAACACCTCGAACACGTGATACCGCAGAACAAGATCATAACCGCATACCTACACGACAAGATATCAGCAGAACTTGTACTACAGATGCCATTATGTCTTATAGATGATGCAGACAAACACATACTAGAAGGTGACTGGCAACAAGCAGGCAATTGGGAGTATCCGTTCCGTAGATACAAGTTAGCCGGCTATACCAAAGTAATAAAAGATGTGCGTGGTAACGAGGTCAATTTAAATACCTATAGTATAAAAAATCATTTTACCATGATAGGACAAAAAATATGAAGACGTTGGTATTAGGAGACTGTGCATCATCAGGCACTAATGTTCTCACAGAAGATATAATAGGTGAGAAAAATGCTACTATCCAAGGTAGTCTGACCACAAACGGCAATTATGTGAAAGATATTATGGCATGGTATCTCAAACAAGCCAAAGAGAAACATATACCAATCAAGGATATCAAAAAGATACCTTATGATGCTGTTACCTATCTCAGAGAACAGGAAGTGATCAACAGTTATTGGCAATATGTCAACGAACCAGTCGTCAACATGAGTAAAGAAGGAGCCACAGGAGGTGGCTACTACAAAAGATTACTGAAATACGAAAATGAACATACAAGACCTGATATCATTGTTGTGACAGATTACTCACTTAAACATATGTGGCAAGTGATTAACAATGCAGGAACACAATACTTTTTTGAAAAAATTTATAAACCGGAGTATCCTGACTTCTATACTAATCCAAGTTTAAACGCTCCTGAACATATACAGTATATGGCATGGTTAAAGGCACGTGAATGTTATGAGAATAAGACTACGATAAAAAGAAACAAAAGAATAATGTCATGGTTTTTGAACTACCTAGATAAGAATGATTATAGATATATCAAAGTAAAATTTTACGGTGGCTTCGAAGAGTTTGATAATGATTATAATTGTATAGATTGTTTAGATTTACAATCACAATATACTACCGATGCTGGCGAGAAAGTAGCCATTAAGATAGACATGGCGCCAAAAATAGCCAGTAGAATACAAGATAAGTTGACAAATAAAATATTTCGTGTATAATTAACACAGCAAATCACCAGAGAAGGTCAATGCCAGTTCTCATTTGCAAATCTAATTAGAGACGCTCTACGTCGATGATGGATAGAATAGCCAGAAAGTTGGCGAGGCTGGAGTTGAACCTTCTTGGTGTATGCTAAAACATTATGCCAAGCGAAAAAACTAAAAAATTACTAGAAGGACTGGGCAAGATCACAGACTCTGCCCCAAAGGCCTTTGTGCAGGAGAAATTCCATTCCTACACCAATCGATATTATCCAAACACCTTACACACATTGCCAGCCATATATGATAAGGTAAAGAAAAAGAAGGATCAGGACGGGGACGAGTACATCATGATAGATAGGATTTATGGATCGTTGTATGAAAGTGTCCTACACCAGAAGGATGGTTCACTGTACACGGGCAAGCTCTACGGCAAACGTAGATTGATCACAGGTAAAAACACGCAGGGCGAAAAGGTTAATTTTTACAGTGCCTGTACATCAACAGCAGATGGCAGATGGTTTGACAACTGTGGATTTCCTATAGAAGCACCTACTAAATTAGAACCAGAGAAACAACCAGATCCAGAAGAGCTGGAACTAGAGAAACAGAGAAAATTAGAAAACGCAAAAGTCAGAGAAGCAGAAATACTGGCCAACCTCAAGTAATAGTTAAATAATTTTGTGACTTACCTAGAAGATTACCAAAAAATTAAAACCTTCGGGGAATGGATCAATTTTTTATCACAAGACCACGACAACTATTATCAAATGACCAGGGAAGTGGCCGAACACTACTGGCCGCAACACAGCGGATACGATTATCTAGGAAACATCAGCGGATTGCCAGAGTTCACGGATCTATTGGAAAAAATTACATACACAGAGGTACTAGAAAAGAATGACAAACACAAAGACAGCAGTGAAGTTAAACTGGATACTCTGCACGGATACAAGTTAGGCTTTGACAAACTTAATCATGTCAAGGGATTGGAAGAAATCACAGATCTACTAGGAATAGAAAAACCCGACACAACGATTCACTTACAACATCCAGGCCAGATATGTAAACTTCACATGGACAACATATCCAGTTATTTCCAACACATCACCGATGTAACCAAAAATTTCCTAGAATATGATTTTGATCACAAATCAAGACAACCTGTGGGGAGTAGGAATTTGTATAGGATGTTCGTAGCATTAGATGATTGGCACCCAGGGCAGACTTGGATGTGGGGTGAAACACCATGGGTCAAATGGAAAAAAGGAGATGTCGTTAATTTCCAGTGGAGAGCAGTGCCTCACGGCACATGTAACTTTGGTTGGAATCTACGGCCTATGTTGCGTGTGACAGGGTTCCTTAAGGATGAATCCATCGTGAATGACACAAGCAATTGGACGATCTCGTTGGATAACAAATGATAAAAAATCAGGCCGGAGACAGGCTTTACACACAGATCAAAGAACGTTTGACCGAGGCATACGACAAGATCCACACATCGGGCAACACAATCGATGGAGACTTTACTAGATCGGTTGAAAGCAAACTTAAAAAAATTACAGGAAGAAAACATGCTAAACTACTGACTTCCGGTACCACAGCAATCATGACAGCATTAATGGCATGGGGTATAATAAAAAAGAGGGTGGCATGTGTAAATTACAGTTTTGTGGCCAGTGCCAATCAAGCGTCACTATTGAATGATGTTGATTTCTTTGACATTGATGACAAAGGTGTCATGGTGCTTGATAAACAATTTGACCATGATGCAGTCATTCCTGTGTCGTTGTATGGTAACACAATAGACTACGATAATTTAAAAATTGCAGATAGTACAAAGGTGATTGTAGATTGTGCCCAAGGACTAGGATCGTTATACAAAGGTAAGCCGGACGGAAGTTTTGGCGATGCCGCTATATTCAGTTTCGCAGGCAACAAACCTATACCCACAGCAGGTACCCATGGCGCACTTCTATGGGATGACGACAACATGACAGACAGGGTGCGGGCCGCATCAAGAAACGGAAAGCTCTCCAGGAACACTGGTATCGTATCATTTGGAACTAATGGTACACCTTATGAATTACAAGCGGCACAAATAGATATAGGACTGGATCACATGGACGAGTGGCAGGCAAGGAGAAAGCACATTCATCATTACTACACAGAGGAATTCAAAAACTTACCTTTTGAAATAATACATCCTAATGATTACTGTGAATCAAATTATCATAAATTCTCAGTGCTGTCAGAAGATAGGAATGAACTTGTGAACTTCTTGGCAGATCATGACATACAAGCAACACTGCAATACACAGATAACTTTGCAGAATTCTTTGGTTCCGATAAGACATTTCCAAACACAGAGAAGTTCTGTAAAAACATTATTGTATTACCAAACCATGCATGGCTGACCGATGCTGAGGTAGAAAAAGTCGCGGCCACAGTCAATGACTTCTACAAGATCAAACAATAAGTACGGACATAGATGAAAAAAGAACAATACACAAATCTAGTCAATGACAAACCATGGAACTGGATCAAAGAGTATTTCGACGGCATGGATACCTACACTCCAAAAAAAATAGCACACTGTGAAATTGATCAAGACGAATGGGTAAAATTTACTGTGGACCATTTTGATGACGCACATCAGAATTATGAAATTCCAAAACCGCACTACAATGATTTTGCGAGAAAACTATCAACAGCCAACGTTGAACTTGGCAGGAATGAACACAACAGTTTTGAATTAAATTACGGTGTCGAAGGAAAAACGAATGAAAGAATGATTGAAATGTTTGGTGAAGACAACAGGAAGTTATTGAAACTAAGACCGGACTATTTGTTTTTTCGATTATTAATAAAACTGCCAGGACATGGTGTTGCTTGGCACGTAGACCACATTGGAAGGTACACTGAAAGATTCAAGGACGAACTCACAATAGATCCAAAAACACAGAAATGCCAACTGGGACAAATAGTCAGACTTTGGTTTCCCGTAACCGACTGGGATAACGGTCACATGTTCCAGATTAGTGAGACTGTATTAACAAATTACAAAGCAGGTGACATATACCAAATACCGTTTGGAATGGGCCACTGTAGTTCAAATGCAGGTTATGTGCCACAATACACAGTATCATTAACTGGCATCATCGATCAGTAAAACAGATAAATAAAAATGTAGCGCCACTAACAAGTGACGTCGGCATAAAAAACGACCCGCCAGTACCGAAAGGGACAGCCACAGAAAAGGGCCAAGCCGTGTGCGAAGATCTCGCTAACTCCAAAAAACATAGTGTAGTACAGAATCAATAATTGACTCCTATTGCCGTTCTGTGCTATACTACATTATAGGAGATACAATGACAACTGAAAGAAAACTGAAGCCAAGCCAGGTGATGTCTAACTACAAGGACATACCAGCGGATCCAAAGATTTACGTGGAAACAAGTCTCATGGCCAAGCAACCGGAAGTCACACTCTGGGACTTTATAGAAAACAGACCCGATAAGGAATATGAAAAATGGGCCAAGGACATAGGCTCAGATCTCACAACAGAGTATGAAGCCAAACCAATGTCTCAACTGGACATAAATGAACAAGATTTCATCGACTTCATGATGGACAACAAAGAAACAGTTCAAAAGAAGTATTATGAGAAGAGACCATACCATAACGGAATTAGTGAGCTCACAATGAACCTTCCCATGAAGTGTGGTTATAACGCAAGAAACACCATAGAATACAATTGGGGTCTATATGGAGACAGCAATGAACGAATCAAAGAGTTGCTAGGAACAAGGCAAGTTTGGGAAGATAAAATTGGCATAGACTACGACACGGCCTTGATAAGATTATTGGCGTACCTACCAGGACAGATACTGCCATGGCATCATGACAATCTTGGCAACTGGTGTAGGAACAACAAGAACCTCAACCCTGACATAGATGCTCAGATGTGTGACCTAGGTCCTATCAGAAGATACCTGGTCATGATCACAGACTGGCACTGGGGACACGTTCTTCAATTCCAGAACAGTTATTTCCCAAGATGGAAGAAAGGTGAGGTGTACGATCTACCGATACCGCAACCTCATTGTTCCGCCAACATGGGCATGAGATTGAAACTGACTTGTAGCATCAGCGGAGCATCGACCAATGAAATTAGGAAGTAAGATATCCGAGAAACGGCTAGAACCCAAACATGCGGTTCCTTCTGAGATATTAGAACAGTATCCATGGCATTGGGATCCTATGAAGAAAGATCATGATGACGCTTCGTGCTATATGCACACGATCAAAGATTTTGATTGGAAAGCACTAGGTGACTGGGCAATAAAGAAATGCAATGAACACCTAACACCACAGAAGTATTGGTGGTATGATGATGAGAACGACGCAGTTATGCACGCCAATGACAACGTGAACAGTATGCCAATCAAAGAGCAGGCACTGTTGGCATTGAAGAACAACACCCACAACAAACACAACAGTCAGTATTTCAAGATCGCCAACGAGGAGTTTGGAGAATACTACGAACCATTGAAGAATATGTTTCCGAACCTAAAAGAGGACAAGATGGGCGTTAGCCTTTTCGTGCAACCTCCCGGGCACACAATATGGAGTCACACAGATACCTACAGCAGTTTTATCAGACGAACGGGGGAAGCAAAAGCGGATTACACAGTATTAAGAAGATACATGGCGTTCGTGCGTGATTGGGATTTTGGCCATTTCTTCCACTATGGCAATCACTGTTTCAATCAATGGCAGGCAGGTGACCTTTGGGACCTGAAGCCAGGCATATATCACGGAAGTGCCAACGCCGGAATAAATCCAAAGATAAC
>Ga0209535_1002442_pt1 | contig 12121 bp, 22 predicted proteins | sample LinPmetageLP28_FD_184041 | JGI IMG/M metagenome (GOLD analysis project Ga0209535, IMG submission 184041) | Marine viral communities from the Pacific Ocean - LP-28 (SPAdes) (version 2) | ecosystem: Environmental > Aquatic > Marine > Oceanic | place: Pacific Ocean | collected 2009-08-22
CTAGAAGAGGCAAAGGAAGATGGGCTTGAATATAACCGAGACCATTATCGAGTTAAATATATAGAGGGCATAGTCATAGACTTTAGCCCCGAGGGAGAAGACGATGAACTATGATGAACCTTACTTGGGGTACAAGGACGCAGTAAAAAAAGCTTTGGATCTCGGCTATTATTTATCAGTCGATAACGGGGAGGAGTTTAGCGTTAATAAATCTAGAGACTATAACCTTATCATTGAACATATAGAATCAGTTGATGATAGCCATGTACACTTTTGGAAGAAAGCGAGTGAACCTAAAGTAACTCCCTGTCGCAGTGACAATGTCAGGATGTTTACTGTTGACGGGGAGAAGTGGTATGAGTACGGGTACATGTATCTTGTAATTTATGATGTGGACTACGAGGAAACAATTAATGACTATTCAGTAGGTAAGTATGTAGAAGAGATAGTCGCAGATGAAACTTATATAGGAGAGATGTAGAGATGAGTATAGAAAAGATTGATTATGTAGAGCAAGACATTTATGACTACTTTGGGGCCGACCAAGATATTTGGAACGCCGAACGACATGAACTACTGGGAATCATTGGGGGCATGAGTGGCATACTAGAACTCATATGGCACAACCAAGTGACACCCGAGCGTTCATTCAAAGACTTCAAGGAATGGCTGAAAGAAACAAAAGAACTTGACATGATACAAGTTGTGGACAATACTAATACTCCAATAAAAATCGGAGAGAGTTAATGGCACACCATATTTTTCTCGAAGTTCGTAGATTACTCATGGACTTCGTTGCCTTACTAGATAAACATAGCATAGGTAATGAAGAGCGAGAGGAGGCTAATCGAATTATCGAAGGGCTAACAATAATAATGAAAGACGAGAAGTTTGTAGAACATCTTGAAACCGAAATAAAGCAACACGAACATCAACAAATATCAGAGGACATTGCAGACGAGATTTTATCTCATGGATGTCCGAATGGTAATTGTGATGTGTAACAGAGAGAGCAGTATTTTATTTTAATTAAACGGAGAGAGTGAATGAATCAAGTAACAAAGAAAAACGCAATAGCATTAGCAGTTATCGTAGCAGTGGGTGGACTTATTTATGTATCAGGTGAAGACATACCAACACCCCAACCAACGGCAGTAGCAGTCGATGAGGTTATCACAGAATCAGAAGCTAAAGCACTGGCATCAAAGGATGCCGGCATTGACCTTATAAATCTTGGAGACGAAACTGTTCTTCCTGAAATTGCGGGATATGATAACCTGACAGTCGATGACCTACCCCCACTCACATTGGATGGTTCACACCTACCCGACATAGTGGGCTATGAGTCACCATCAGCTGACAAACTTCCGCCACTAGAATCATAGTGGCAACACCCGAAAAGAAAGTAAAACAGAAAGTATGTGCCAAGCTTAAGGAACTTGGTGCGTACTATTTCTATGCCTCAACAGGAGGATATGGGGCAAGTGGTGTACCTGACATCGTCGCATGTTACAAAGGTAAGTTTATTGGGATCGAGTGTAAAGCCAATGGCAACAAAGCAACGGCCTTACAACAGAAACACTTACGCGAGATAAGTATGCAACAAGGAATCTCATTAATTATTGACGAGACGAATATTGAGATGTTAGAGTATTACGTTAAAGGTAAACGAGTGATGAGTTTGGAGAGTAAAACATGAGAGCATTACAACCGGAAATAGATTTAAAAGACGATATTGTTAATCGACCCAAGCATTACACTACAACCAAGTTTGAAGTGATAGAAGTGTTGGAGGAGTTTTTTCCTGACGACCCATTACTTTGGCAGTGTGGTAAGTATTTATTAAGATGTAAACACAAAGGCAATCAAGCTGAAGATTTAAAAAAGATGGTATGGTATGCCAATAGACAAATTAAAAAATTAGAGAAAGGGAACAAATGACTGTGAAACGTAGACATTATTCAGATGAGAAAGAGCAAGAGTTTTTAACAAGAGCGTTAGCATATATGGAGAAAAACCCAAAGACAACTAGAGGTAAAGTTGCTTTATACGCGGGGGTGGGGGTTAGTGTGTTAGAACGGTTTGAGAAAGAGGGCAAACTAACACTGCCACCGAAGATGACTATAAAACAAGCTAGGGCCACAAGCCCTTGGGCAAAAGGTCACATGGTATGAGCGATGAGATAGATGTAGCTAACAATGAAGCACAGAAACAATTAGAGGCAACTCTAAAAAGTGTTGATACGTCTATTGAAGAAAATGATACTGGCAAATGCATGTGGTGCGAAAAAGAAGTAAAAGATAAAAGAAGGTGGTGTTCAGTTGAATGCCGGGACGAGCATACATTTTATGCTAATAAACTATAAGGAGAACGACATGACTGTGTGGCCTCAAGAACATAAAGATCCTGATGAAGATGAGAAAGACTTACATTCTTTATCAGAAAGAGACTACAAAGTATTAGAGTATTTCATTAATACTGTAGTGATTGTGACGGCGAGTTACGCGCTTTATCTGTTGCTGACATAATGACTATTATAAAAGAAGATAACCGAGTTGGTCCCGCAGTTTGTTGCGAGTGTGGTAAAGACGCAAAGATTAATCACGGGGGCAAGTGGTATTGCTCTATTGAATCAGACATGGGTGTGATGAACTTAAAAGGATTTTGTATAAAAAAACGAAAGGGAAAACTTGAATCTAATAACGATTGACTTTGAAACATTTTACGATGTGGGATTTAGTCTATCTCGAATGACAACAGAAGAGTACATCAATGATGAGCGGTTTCAAGTCATTGGTGTAGCAATAAAAATAGATGACAAAAAAACAGAATGGTATGCCGGAGAAGAGGCAGTAGCAAAAGCCATAGCTGACATCGCGTGGGCCGATGCAATGTTATTGTGTCACAACACTTTGTTTGATGGGGCTATTCTTAAATGGAAGTTTGGTGCAGAGCCGATGAAATACCTAGACACTCTGTGTATGGCGAGATCAATACATGGAGTGGATGCCGGAGGTTCACTTAAAGCTTTGGCTGAACGTTACAGACTAGGAGAAAAAGGCACAGAAGTCTTGGATGCTAAAGGTAAACGCATAGAAGACTTTCGCGACCATGAGCTACGTCAATACGGGGTGTACTGTAAGAACGACGTGAAGCTCACTTACGAGCTATTCAAGAAGTTAGCTATTAATTATCCGGCTAATGAACTTAGACTTATCGACATCACGTTGAGAATGTATATATTACCCGAGTTACAGTTAGATAAAGACTTACTTGTGGATAGATTGAAAGAGGTCAAGAGCGAAAAGCTTAATCTGTTACAGGCACTTGCGGATAAACTTGAATGTGAAGTAGAGGAAGTGCGTAAAAGATTAGCAAGTAATAAACAATTTGCCAATGTGTTAGAACAGTTAAATGTGTCAGTGCCAATGAAGACAAGCCCAACAACAGGGAAAGAAACTTATGCACTGGCCAAGGGCGACCAAGGGTTTTTAGCCTTATGTGAACACCCAAATGCTTTTGTGCAAGAGTTATGTGCAGTGAGGCTTGGTACTAAATCTACGATTGAAGAAACCCGCATAGAACGATTCATCGGTATAGCAGAACGTAACCACAATCAACTTCCTATACCTCTTAAGTATTATGGCGCACATACAGGACGTTGGGCCGGTTCAGACAAAGTAAACTTTCAGAACTTACCATCGCGCGACAAGAAACAAAAGGCATTGAAGAACGCTATCCTCCCCCCAGACAACCACGTGATTATAAATTGTGACTCTTCGCAGATCGAAGCTCGTATACTAGTCTGGTTTGCCGGACAACACGACGTACTTAAACAGTTTGAAAGGGGGGAAGACGTGTATTCAGTGTTTGCATCTAAAGTTTATGCCAAGCCTCAAGTAAATAAGACCGAACGAGCCGTAGGTAAGACTTGTATCTTGGGATTAGGTTATGGTACTGGGGCAAAGAAACTGCGAGATGTATTAAAGATTAATGCGGGTGTAGAAATGAACGAAGAGGCCACAAAGCGATTAGTTAATTTGTATCGAGAAGTAAACCATGAGGTGGTAAAACTGTGGAAAGAATGCGACCGTGCATTAAAATTTATGGCGTCTTGGCCTAAAGATAAACCTGCTTATTATTTAAGCAAAGTGAACTGTGTATTGGTTACACCCGAAGGATTAAAACTACCCAACGGATTGTATTTACGCTACCCAAATTTAGAGCTAAAAAATGACGGCTATACTTATACATCAAGACGTGGAGAGATTAGTATTTGGGGCGGTGCAGTCGTAGAGAACGTAGTTCAAGCATTGGCTAGGATAGTTATTGGATTACAAATGACTGTTATTGATACTAAATATAGACCCTTACTTACTGTGCATGACGCAGTGGTGTGTGTTGCGCCGGAGGCAGAAAAATATGAAGCATTACGTTTTATTATGCAGACTATGAATAAAGCACCGTCATGGGCAAAAGGCTTGCCGGTAACGTGCGAAGGGAATTTTGGGAAAAACTATGGCGAATGTTAAATATTATGCTGCGATACCTGACGAGTCGATAGCTTCGGAGATGATGTACCTTCGGGCAATTACTGCACGCAAGGATTCGTGGATTGACTATTATAATTTTAAAGCTATAGAAGTACAAGATGATTGGGTAGTTGATCCTTGGTGGAAATACTTATACAGAGCACACCCGTTCAGAGCCGGGATTATTAAGTTAGAGGCCAACACTTATTATGATTGGCACATCGATACCGATAGAGGAGTTGGGGTCAACATGTTGCTAAACAACTGGGACGAAAGCCATTGTATGTTTAACCCTAAATTAAAAGGCGGAAAAAGAATTGAGCATAGTAAGGTGACAGACAAGTTTATTGAGTTGAAGTACAAGCCTCAGACTTACTACATATTTAATACGCAAGTTGCACATACGGTGTATAATTTTAAAAGCCCTAGGTATTTATTAAGCGTAGATTTTGAAGAGGACAGAACTAAATTAACTTATAATCAGCTACTTGCGGAGATGAAGCGCGAGCGTTGGTGGGATAAATAGTATATGACTTTAACAGAAGGTGCATTCATTCTGACAGTAAGTTTGAGTGGCAACTATGACGATCTAGAATTTGTTGGATATTTTAATGACTGCCAGACGGCAATAGAATACTATTACGAAAACTGTAGTGAATACCAGGCGGCGAGTTGTTTATTAACAGAGTATAGCAACCTACCAGGCGACCACCCTAATGTATTTGGATTCGAAATAACTGAACCACAATCCTGTGGCTTTGTTGGGGTAGACACAAGAAGTTTTACTAAGGATAAATAATGTTGCACGAAATGTATGATGGGTTAATGATAATGGACTACTTTGATGATTGCATAATAGGCGTTGTTAAAGGGATAGATAACGAAGACAAAGTTTGTTATAGCTTTCAACAAGTAATAGCAAAGCTGATGCGCGAAGATGAGATGACTGAAGAAGACGCATTAGAGCATTTTTACTACAACATGATGGGGTCGTATATGGGAGATCATACACCTTGTTTTTTATTTAAGGAAAATGATTAATGGCAAAGATTAAACAATCAGAACAAGTAAGAGAGCCGGTACACAAACGAACGAGTCAAGGCGGTAGGGTAGCCAAGACTTCTACTATGAATAAAAGCTTTCGTAATTCATTTAAAAAATACAGAGGACAAGGAAGATAGTGGCTGACTTTACGTGGAGTTTTTCTTCCCTAAAGGAGTACATCAACTGCCCTAAAAAATATCAAGAAGTAAGGATATTAAAAAACTATTCATTCATAGACACCCCTCAAACTATTTATGGGAAGGAAGTTCATGAAGCACTAGAACTTTATGTCAGAGATGGTAAACCTCTAGCTAAAAACTATATGCGCTTTAAGAAAATGGTAGACACATTGGTGGCTATACCCGGAGCTAAATACCCCGAATATAAAATGGCCTTAACTAGAAAGATGGAGCAGTGCGACTTTGATAATGACAACAGATGGGTACGAGGTATAGCAGATTTAGTTATTGTAGACGGGGACAAAGCTTTTATTATTGATTATAAAACAGGTAGTAACCGATACCCAGACACTAAACAATTAAAACTCATGGCCCTCATGGCATTCGTTTGTTTTCCTGAAGTTAATAAAATAAAAGCCGGACTGTTATTCTGTATGAAAAATAGTTTTGTTCAAGAATCGTATACTAGAAACGACATACATAAAGCTTGGAGGTCCTTTGAACAGCCGTTAGATCGACTAACAATGTCTTACGATAAAGATGAATGGGTACCTAACCCTACGCCATTGTGTGGATGGTGTCCTGTTGAGACATGTGAACATCATAAGCCTAGACGTTAATGCATAAGAAACGAGTTGCTTGTATTGTTTGCGGGAATAAATTTACTACTACTCACCCAAACTATTTAACATGTTCTAACAAATGCCGGGATGTAAACAAAGTTAATCGCCGATACCAAAGAATGAACAACGATTGGATTGCTTACTTTAAACATCTAATGTCTAAAAAGAAAGACTCCGCCTTGACTGTTGATCAGTTGATATACAAAGTAGCAGAGCAAGATTATAAATGCGCGTTGTCTGGAAGAGAACTTACGTGCATCCGAGTGCGAGGAAAAGTTATACAGTCCAATGCAAGTATAGATAGAATTCATGCGGGAAAAGAGTATAATTACGATAATATACAGATAGTCTGTAGAGCCGTGAACTCCTTTCGAGGTAACATGGAAGTAGAAGAATTTATTTTTTGGTGTAAAGAGGTAGCTAATCATGGCGTATGTAAATAAAAAAAGACCTTATAAGAAAGAGTATCAGCAGCAAAAAGGTCGTGATGAACACCCTAATCGTATGGAGCGTCAAAAGCTTAGACGCAAGGTGGATAAGAATGGTAAAGACGCCAACAGTAATGGTGTAGCAGACAAAAGAGAGGGTAAAGATTTAGCTCACAAAAAACCTCTATCAAAAGGTGGTAGCAACAAAGACGGTTACACAGTTCAATCAAAATCTAAAAACCGATCGTTCAAAAGAAATTCAGATAGCTCAATAAAAAATAAACAATACTTAGCAAATAAATAAAATATAGCTTGACTTGTATTTTAATAGCGTTCATACTGTTATTTCAATGAGAGGACATTATGGAAATACTAGAAAACGTAGCTGTTAAATTAACGGTGCCAAACACAGTGGTGCCCGCGATACAAGAGCGCATTAAAAAATTTAAAGTTTTAGAGACTGGCGAGACAATGTCTGACGTTGTTATTCGATGGGGTCTAGATGAGATGACGTTGTTATCTGATTTATTAAACTTTAAAAAATTTCCACCTTCACCTATTGTTCGAGATTATAAATGGTCCGGTAGATTTCATCCGTTCGATCATCAGAAAACTACGTCTGAATTTTTTAGTGTAAACCGCAGAGCTTTTTGTTTTAACGAGGCCGGTACAGGCAAAACATCTAGTGTCTTGTGGGCATCTGATTACTTAATGAATGAGGGTAAGATCAAAAGAGTCTTGGTGATTTGTCCACTATCAATCATGACATCAGCGTGGAAAAACGATATATACAATACCTGTATACATAGAACTCCGGGTGTGGCTTATGGCTCTGCCGAAGATCGACGCGCGATTATTAATAACACTCAATATGAATTTGTAATTATTAACTACGATGGAGTAAACATTGTCAGGGACGATATTGCTAAAGCTAATTTTGATTTGGTTGTAGTTGACGAAGCTAATGCTTATAAGTCAGTCACTACTAAACGTTGGAAAACTTTAGCAAAGATATTAAAACCTGAAACACGATTGTGGATGATGACCGGAACTCCGGCATCTCAATCTCCAGAAGACGCATTTGGCTTAGCTCGATTAGTATGCCCCGACCGTGTACCTAAATTTAAAACGGCATGGCGCGATAAAGTTATGAATCAAATTACTAGATTCAAGTGGATGCCTAAAAAGAATAGTCAAGAGGTAGTGTTTAATGCCTTGCAACCTGCTATACGTTTTGCTAAAAATGATTGTCTTGATTTACCGGACGTAACTTATCAAACAAGAGAGATACCGCTTACGCCACAAGTAGAAAGATACTACAAGAAATTGAAGAAAGACATGATTATTGAAGCAGCCGGGCAAGAAATAACTTCAGTAAATGCAGCTGCAGCTATGACAAAACTATTACAGATTTCTGGAGGCGCAGTATATACCGACGACCACCAAGTTGTGCAGTTTGATATTAAACCTAGACTGAGAGAACTTGTAGATACTATAGAACAAACAGCTCATAAGCTTTTGGTATTCGTACCATATCGACACACTATAGATATAGTGGCACAACATTTAGAAGAACATAACATTACTACGCAAATTATTCATGGGAGTGTGTCGGCCCACAATCGCACACAAATTATTAAAGAGTTTCAAAATGCCAACGACCCAAGAGTCTTGGTCTTACAACCACAAACCGTAGCGCATGGCATCACGCTTACACGAGCAGACACTGTAGTGTTTTGGTCTCCTGTGATGAGTGTTGAAGTCTACATACAATGTATAGCGCGGATTGATCGAGTGGGACAAAAGAACAAGATGACAGTAGTACACTTACAGGGTTCGGCAATTGAGAAGAGGATGTATGCAATGCTACAAGGTAAAGTAGATAGGCATATGAATTTAGTGGATTTATATAGAGAGGAGATAGGACTATGAGTGAAGTAAAAGTAGATTCCTTAGTGAAAGCTTATTTGGCTATTAGATTAGAGCGAGATAAGTTAGCTAAGAAATATCAGCAAGAGGATAGTGAACTCAAAGATCAGATGAATAGATTAGAGAGTGCCATGCTAGAAACTTGTGATCATATTGGTGCAGAAACATTACGCACCGAAAGCGGTACGATTATTAAAACCCTTAAAGAAAACTTTGTATGCGGGGATTGGGATAACTTTAAATCTTATGTATTAGAAAACCAAGCTTTGGAGTTATTACAGCAACGCATCAGTCAGTCGAACTTTAGAGAGTTTTTAAGTACACGAGAGGAGGAGGGTCTCCCTCCTGGTATCAGTACGATGAGAGAGTTTAAAATAACTGTACGTAAACCAACTAGTAAATAAGGAGAATGACTATGGCTCAACAGCCTGTAACATTTACAACACCTCAAGGTGTTGCGCAATACCCTTGGTTATCTAAACCGGATACTAAATTTTCGGAAGAGGGCGACTATAAAGTAAATCTTATTATAGCCAAAGAAGAGGCATTACCTGCGTTAAAATTAATTAACCAAGTGTATGCTGAGAACTATGAAAAAGAAGTTAAGAAAGCGAAGGGGGCTGAAATTAAGAAAGCACCCCCTCCATTTTCCGAAGAGCTTGATGATGCCGGCCAACCTACAGGTAACATCATACTTAAGTTTAAATCAAAAGCAGCGTATAAACCAGCTATCTTTGATGCTAAGGGTATCCCTATGATAGACAGTAATATTTGGGGTGGCTCGGAGTTAAAAGTAAATGGTTCAGTTGCCGCATACTACACCCCTTTGATTGGCGCCGGAGTCGCTTTAAGACTTAGAGCCGTCCAAGTTATTCAGTATGTTGAAGGTGGCTCAGGTAGCGCTGATCGCTTTGGCTTTGAAGCAGTTGCCGGCTATGAGCATAAGGCTCCTGAGACTTTTGAAGAAGTGACAGCTACAGAAGAAGCGTCTGTTGTTAAAGAAGACGAGCCCGTAGTTAGATCTGACGGCAAAATACCACCTAAACCTGCTGATGATTTGGCAGATATTCTTAAACAGTTTGCAGAGGAATAACTATGCCAAAAAAATATAGCCCAGAGTTTTTAATAGAGCTTAATACTTTTGACAAAGATAGACCCGGAGTTCAGTTAGCGAAGGCCTGTGTAAATGCAGACCTTCCTATCACTGAAGTCGCTAAAGTTTTTGAGGTGTCTCGGATGACTATTCATAGTTGGTTCCGAGGCTCTCCTATTAGAGACAAGAACTGTACTAAAATTAAAAAATTTCTAAAAGCACTTAATGAAGCGTGGGATGATCAGTTTGAGAATCATACAGATACTCTACCGTTGTCGCATTTAAAATTAGCTAAAGAATTTTTGAATACTAAAATAGTCCCTAAATTAGGGGTTGAAGATTAATCCGATAAGAGTAGAATAGATAACGCTCCGAAGGTTTTAAAAAACTGCACATTAGTGTAGGGGCGTCTTATCGACTAAAAAAGTAAAGGCAAATATGTTAAATGAATTTTATAGCAAAGCATTACCCGATGAAGGTATTTATTGCATAGCTTATAATAAACCAAACACAAAACTTTTTAATCAAGCATTCGCACAAACTCTAGATGAAGCCGTTAATTTAATAGACAAGTACAAAGAACACCACAATACTTTTATTGCTATGGGCACTTTTGAAACTCAAAAGCGTGAAGCGGCTCGTACTAAATTTATTAAATCTTTTTATCTTGATTTAGATGTAGGCGAGAATAAAGAATACGCATCTCAAAAAGAAGCGCTACTAGCGTTAGGTGATTTTATTGAGAAGACTCAGTTACCTATGCCTGCTATTGTAAATAGTGGTAATGGCATTCACGTGTATTGGTTTTTGAAACATCAGCTTACAGGGGAAGAATGGAAACCATTAGCTGAAAGACTTAAAAAGTTTTGTATAAGCATGGGGTTGAAGATTGATCCTTCTGTAACTGCAGATTCGGCACGCATCTTAAGATGCCCCGACACAAACAATTATAAATCAGAACCTCCCAGACCTACCTTGATACTAAAGGATGCACCTGTATACGAACTCAAACGTATTATGAGTTGCATTGAGAGTAAAGAAGTTCCGCTTGAAGAGTTAGTGACACAACAGAGTTTTACTGAAGAAGAGAAAAAACTAAAGTATGGAAACATTGAAAACAAGTTTGAGGTGTTATTAAAAAACAGCATTAAAGAAAATGATCAAGGTTGTGCTCAAGTAAAATATTATATTGATAATGTTAAGAGCGCACCCGAACCTGTGTGGTGGCGCGTTGTATCGCTCATTCAAAACTCTGTAGATCGAGACAAATGGGTTCATGTATTATCCAAAGATCATCCGGGATACACTCACGAAGAGACAGAAGAAAAAGCTTTATCTACTCAAGGTAAACCCCACACATGTGCAGACATAGATAATAACAACCCCGGCATTTGTACGAAGTGTCCTCATTGGAAGAAGATTTCTACGCCACTGCAGTTATGTAAGGTGCCTATCAAAGCAGAGGTAGTTGAGGCAGCTGCAATAGAGGGCGAGGTTATTACAATACCTAAAAAAGAGAAAAACAGATTACCTCAAACTTTAGACGATAAAGGCTATTGGATAGGGAAAAATCATGGAGGGGTATACAGGACTGTTACAGTACACGATAAAAAAGGAGGGGCATCTTTTGAGGATCAGATACTAATATACGACTATGAAATGCTTGTAGTCAAACATTTAAAAAGCTCTATAGATAAAAACTGTTTACTCGTTAATGTGTATCACCCGCACGACGGGCTATTAGAATTTATCCTGCCCATGAAGACAGTATACGATCCTACAGAGTTAAGAAAAATATTAACAAGTCAGGGAATTTATTATCAATCCAAACAGCAAGAGGATTACATTATGAAATATTTTATAGACTACGCAACAGATATGCAACGCAAGGGTAAGCTTGACACCATGTATGATCAGATGGGTTGGAACCAAGACAAGAGTTCGTTTGTTTTAGGGAGAAAGGAATTAAGAAGGGATGGTACGGAGAAAGACACTCCTATTTCTAACCTGGCTCAAACTATTGCCCCCTTCTTAACACAAAGCGGTACGTATAATAATTGGAGAACTGCAGCACAGAAGCTTAACCAAAACGGATTAGAGATGCATATGTTTACTATGCTGTGTGGTTTTGGTTCTATCTTGATGGAGTTTTCTTCTACTGCGGGGGTTGCCATTTCTTTGACAGGAGAATCAGGTTCAGCTAAAACAGGCGCATTGAAAGCGGCGACTAGTATATGGGGAGAACCGGAAAATGTATATGCCACGACTACTACCCCATTAGCTTTACAACAAA
>Ga0209535_1002443_pt1 | contig 12120 bp, 13 predicted proteins | sample LinPmetageLP28_FD_184041 | JGI IMG/M metagenome (GOLD analysis project Ga0209535, IMG submission 184041) | Marine viral communities from the Pacific Ocean - LP-28 (SPAdes) (version 2) | ecosystem: Environmental > Aquatic > Marine > Oceanic | place: Pacific Ocean | collected 2009-08-22
AACACTACATTAGTATCTAAAATATTAACAAATGGTGACCAAATAAAACTCATCAAAAATCCAACCCATGTTGAAGTACACATCATACAGGATATTAATCCTGATAGAAATACACCCATAAAGTTAAATAATGATAGTCTATCTTCACCCCATCTATGTAAGCCATCTCTTAATCCTTTAAAAATTGAACCATATACTAATATCTGACTCATTCCATATGCCGCTATTAACCAAATTACTAATTCCATTACTTATATATATTATCGTTTAAATTTGTTGAACCCATAAATTTAGCTTTAATAGGTCCTTTTACTTTTTCTAATTCTACTACATTTTTTTCAATTTGTAAAATTATTTCGTCTTTTTTTCTTATATCATCTTTCATTTTTGATATGGTTTCTTGAAGTAATATTAGCTTATCTTTATTTTCTATTTTAACCTCCTTAATTACTTCTTTGATAACTTCCTTAGGTCTATCTTTGAGTTTTACCTCTAATTCTTCAATTTTGTTAGTAAGTCCTTTTACTTGTTCATTATCCGTAATGTATATTTCTTTGTCCACAAAAACTTTTATAGTTTTCTCAACCTCAACTATCTTTTCAACTTCCACTATTTTTTCTACTTCTACAGGTACCTCAACAATTATTTCTTTTTCAATTATTTTTTCAATCTCAACAGGCACTTCGATACGAACTTCTTTAATCACTTCTTTCTCTTCAACAATAACTTGTCGACCATCTTCAGTAGTTAATAATCCATATTTTTCAATTTGATATCCTTTATTAAAACATGAATTAATAAACTTATCAAAATTCAGTTCGTTTAAATCACAAAAAGATTTTATATCTTTAAGTTCTTTACTCGTTAAATTAATAGTTGGTGAGTTCTTCTTTGCCATGCTCTAAGTCTTCAATGTCGGTTATTTTAAAAGATAAAAAAGGTCTAGGGTTTACTAAATCAACAAATGTATATTTATCAGTTTCTAAATCATAAGTACCAAACCCATGTTTAGTTATACTTTCCCCAAAGTTCTGTTGGATAGTCGACCCCACCATATACGCCCTTTTATTATTAGGGATATCAATCACCTGTCTTTTATGAATATCCCCACATAATAATATATCTAAACCTTTAAATTTTTTGATATCGTAAGCATGGTCCCCAAAACCATAACCAGTATCGGTAACTAATCCTTGTATTGGGTCATGAAACAAACCTACTTTATATCCTTTAGCGGTCGATATTTCAGGTGGTATATTACCCTGAAATTGAGAGTATACGCACCAACTTATATTATCATCCTCATAAATTCCTCGGTCTCTGTAATATACAATTTCAGGGTTTTTAAGTGAATCTATAATAGGAGTTAATGCGTCCAATCTATTAAGATTATTATTTAAAAAGTCATGATTACCCGGAATAAGTACTGTTTTAGATATATTACTACATTCTGTAAGTATCCAAGCAACAACTTCAATAAGTTCAGGTGTCATTTGATTTTTACTATGAACTAAATCACCTGTAAAAACAATACGGTCAGGCTTTATATCTTTAAATTTATTTAACATATCAGTTATAATACGCTTATATAAATCGTGGTCTTTAAATAACCTCAAATGTAAGTCCGAAAAATGTACTATCTTTTTTATCATAAACAACTAAAATATCTATCTCCCCTATCACAAAGGAAGGTTATTATCGGACCATCAGGATTATATTTTTCAACATATCTTTCTGCGGCTAATATATTAGAACCCGCTGAAATACCTACAAACATACCGTGTTCTTTAGCTAACTTACGTGCTCTTAATTTTGCGTCCTCTGTACTAATAGTAATAATTTTATCAACAACAGTCAAATCAACTAAAAATTTTGAACCATCACCTATTCCCTGTATACCGTGTAATCCGGGTTCTCCACCACTCATAACAGGTGATTCTGCGGGCTCTACCGCCACTATATCCATATTAGGGTAATACATGTTTAACATTGGTCCAACACCCATTATAGTCCCACCAGTACCCGTACCACTTATTAATGCACTTGGCTCAATACAGATATTTCTACATTGATGTAATATTTCTACTGCAGTACCTTCTCTATGTGACTCTACATTTAAAGGGTTATTAAATTGGTCACAGTTAAACCATCCGTTATCTTCACACATTTTATCTCTAAGAGATATTGCATCATCAAACGCACCGGCGTCAACCTCAATAAGTTCAGCCCCATAAAGTTCTAAAGTTTTCTTACGTTCTACTGACATGTTGTTAGGCATAATGATAACACATTTATAACCTCTTTCTGCTGCTAACCACGCAAAACTAACTCCCATATTTCCCGAAGTGGCTTCACATATCGTATCTCCTCGTTTTAGAATACCTTGTTTCTCTGCTGTATTAATAATGTAAGATGCTGGTCTATCTTTTATTGAACCAGTCGGATTTAATAATTCTAACTTAGCATATATTTTTTCTGATATCTTGAGTAATGGAGTAACACCAATATTATCTGATAATTTCATTTTATATTTTTAAATTTAGAGTGGATGAATCTATTTATTTTTTCCCAACTACTCAGACCTGAACCCCACAGAACTCTATCGTCCATATCAATACACCAATTATCCCATTTTTCAAATAAAAATAAAATATCAATCGTTAACTCACCACCATGTGTTACTGTCGGAAAATTCCATGTAATTTCAAATAATGAACCGCTCCATTTGAATCCTTTATCGATATTAAGAATTTTAAATCCAAACTTATGTATATCTCCACCTAAATAGAGATTAAATAAACTAATTTTTGTCGTCCATTGATTTGTCTTCCAAGCTATTTTTTGTAGTATTTTTCTCATTTTTTTTAGTGTTTTTTTCTTCGTTCCACATTTCATCCCAAAAGTAGAATTCATTTTCTTTATCCATCACATATATATATTAGGTGGTTTACCAGGAAAATCCATATCATCATTTTGATTAGGTTCTCGAATCACTATCGGTGGTATTGGGTCGGATTTCCTTATTATCACCCTATCCATATTTTCACTTAAATCAACTTCCTCAACTTTACTTTTAATAAGTCTAATATCATCAACGCTTAAATTAATCTTACCCTGTATAAAACCATCAACCCATATTACAAAATCTCTACTCTTCATCTCCTATTATATTAAAATCTTTATTTATGTGTGTACATTCAGTACAAACGTATGTTTCCATTGGAATTAGTTCGTCCGCAATTGCGCCTGTCAATAATTTACTCACTTTTTTTATTATAGTCACTTTATCGTAAAAAATATTTTCACATTTTTCACATTTAACATTTGGTAAATCTAACGGATTTACCCTCATTTGTTCATTGTTACCTATATTCATATCTTATCTTTTTAATGTACAAAACGAAACGATGATATATCTTTGACCTGACTCAACAGGTAACCCTCCATGCCAATGAGTAACTTGTCCAGGATGTATAGACATATCTCCCTTTCTCCCCTTTAGTTTAGAATTTTGATTAGGAAAGTATGTACCTCCGCCTTCAAAATCTTCATTTAATGTTACAACTGTTGTTATTTGACTCGCGTCATGGTGCAATGACAAATGATATTGAGCATACGGATGATATCGAGCAATAAAATTTTCACTACTCATATTTAACCATGAATTTTTTTCTAATTTAAATAACTTATAACTTAACGGCCATATATATTTTTTTAATATCTTTTCATATGTACCTCCTAAACCAATTGTCCCTAAAACCATATCAGTAGTTGGGTAACTCTCGTGTCTATCTACCGTCCAACAATTACATGCTTCCGCTTCTTCCATAATGAAATCACAAAACTTATCTGTAAAAGCAGGTATAGTATATATGTTTAATAATTCTTCATGAACATATAACTCCCAATTATCTGACATTAATTCGGGTTTTAAAAATTTACGCTCCCACTCATCAGGGTTAGTATCGTAAGTGTATAATTCAGGATGAATATAATTACTATGTTTATTTTCCATTATTTTCTTTTTTATCTCTTTTATAATTTAAATATATCATTCCAAAACATAATCCGAACATAAATGAAGGATATATTTCACCAGTTTGCCTCCCTATTAAAAAAAATATAATACCGAGGACAGCTAAAAAATTGTTAGATATTCTAATCACTTGTACAGTATGTCATTAAAAAATATCTATCCCCTTTATTTACTCTTTTCATACCATATCTATGAGTTAATTGCCCTGGATACATATAAATATATCCTTGTTTTGGTGTTATAGTTTTACCATATTTATCAAAAACTAACTCACCACCATCACTATCATTATCTAACTTACAGTAAATCGAAATATGAACATAGTCGTGATGCATTCTTATATCTTGACCTTCTTCTAATTTTAGTATGTTATTATCTGGTTGGAGTAGTTGCCATTTTTTACCTTCTAGATTCCACTCTTTTTGAACAATACTAAAAATATAATCATGTACTAAATGAGTCATAACTTTTTCTAAGTTAAATGTCTTAAGGTTATTAGAATATACTGGTGTACCCCATCTATTTACTTGGTCCCAATTAATAGTTTTTAATACATTCACTAAATTATCACAAAAACTAACATTAAAAAACGGAATTTCAAATACGTCAGGAGCAACCTCTTGAACCATCATGTCCCACTCATAAGATAAAAATTCTTTTCTTATATTTCTATTTTTCCACACATCTATATCCGTGTCATCAAATAAATCGGGGTACATATTTTTATATTCCATAATCAGATAATTTTAAATTCATAACTTTATTTATAGTCTTTGAAGGTATCTTAAATTCTTCAAACTCACTATCACCTTTTAATAATACAATAACACACCCTAAAAGTGAAATGTTTTCATACTCTGAATCCTCTAACATTTTTAATATCAGTCGACCATAAAAAGGTAATTGTAGTTGGTAATGACCCAATGCGTTATCAGGTAAATCCTGAAAAGGAGTTTTCATAGGTTTTGTCCAATGAGTTTTTTTAAAGTTTTTCTCTTTATTGGTTTTCCAATCGGTAATTACTAATCCAAAACCATTTTTTTCTTTATTCATTATCAACCAAACTTTATCAGGTTGTCCAGTATACCCTAAATCGGGATGACCTAATACCATTTCAGTATCTAAAAGATAAGCACCTCTTTCATCCATTAGTTTAAGAAACTTTTCACCCGCGCTAATCATTGAGTTACTCCTTAACTCCTGCTCAATATCACATTCAAACAATGGTTTACGAACTTCTTTATATCCACCATACATATCAATAGTTTTTTTCTCTAATATAAAGTGAGCTCTAGAACCCATATTAGTTGCATATGAACCAGCTGCGGACCACTCGTCTAATAACCTTTCCATTTCAACCCTATCCCCCTTTGCCTTTTTATACGCAATATCTTCTGCGGGAAATGGTTCATAAAAGTGTTTAAGTAATTTAGAAACGGATGGGAAGTTATTCCTAACTACACCATCTTTATCTTTCATAAAATATATATGTTCAGCCTCTGTAAATGATAATTCTAACTCTTTTTGTTTATTATCAATAATATCTCTAATTTCTTGTGATACTGTTTTTAAATTTTTCATTATTTTTCTAATTTTATGTAACTTCCTTCAGGTATGACCCCCCTTAGGTCACCTAAATCTTTTTCATTAGGTAATTTAATAATATCTATCTTACCATATAATTTACCGCCACTTAGCTTATAATAAAGACCTTTCGCATCTTCCCAAGCATCAGCATCTAAACAAATAATTATTCGACCTTTTGCTTTATCATATAAAGTCTCCCATAATTTTTCAGATAAAAATTTACCAAGTAAGGGTATTGAATTTGGAGCAAAGAAACTATCAAACACCCCTTCAACTATCCATATGTCCTCATTCCAATTAATTCGACTTTCGTTGAATATCAGTAATTCTTTTGGTGCTTCGGGATTTTTATATTTTAATTTTGAGTACTTATTCCAACTACGAGCCACAAAATAATTTAATAGTCCTCCGTCATCAAAAGATGGTACAATTATTCTACCTGCATATTCTCCCTCATTAACAAACCCAATATCATATTTTTTAATAATATCATCGGTTATCCCTCTTCTTTTTAAATAATTGTAAGCTTGTGCTCTTGGTGGATATATTGGACTAACATCCGAAAATCTTTGATACTCTTTGGGGATTCTAAGAGTTTTGTATTTTCTTTGGTCCTTAACAAACTCGTCAGGTCTAACTAAAGTGTAAAACTGTTTGTCTTTTTTAGAACCATACTTATCAATTAATCTCCCTAAATGTCCGTGTGTCCCATGAGTTTCAGAACAGGACCAACACTTATAAACATGTTGTGAGTAATTTATCTCTAAGTTACCTTTACCGTCACCTTTATCTAAACCTTTGATATCGTAAGAGCAGACGGGACAATCAAACGATATTTGAGCCCTAACATCATTATGTAAATGTGGGTCACCAAAAATACTGCCTAATAGGTCAACTACCAATAATTCGTCTTGATTGTCCATATAGGACTAAATATATAATAAAATAATTATAAAATCAACTACCAAAGACCTTGTTGTTTCATATAACCCTGAACACAAGTGTATGCGTCTGCTTGGTCAAAACATTCTTTCTTTAATGTGTTATTTCTAGTATATAACCATACTATCTGTGGTTCAGAGTCAGCGACTTTTTTCCAAACTATTTCTTTTTTGTCAATGGTTTTAGGTAAACCACCAAAAAGTACTCTCTTACCTTTACCATTATCGTTTACCAATTCTGGCCAAGCAAATTTACGTGAATTATATGTCGATATATAACGAGGTACTAAACCCAAAACTTCGTAGATAACCCTTGAAATCATGGAGTTGTATCGTAATAGTGTACCTACAGTCCATATATTGTTAGAGTTAAGAAGTGGTTCCTCAATAACTACTTTAACAATATTTAAATCTTTATATCCCTCTATCTTTTCTTTAAACCCATCTACTTTAAGTAGTAGTTCTTCAATTTTCTCCTCAGGTTTAGGTTTAATGACAGGTGAAAAGTGGGTTAATTCTAAAAGTTTTTGACTACTCTCATCAAAAAGTGCCCATCCAATAGTTTTTGTAGATATATCTAACCCTAAGATTTTAGGGGTATTATTTAATTGTTGTTTTGACATGTGATTATATTAAAAATCTAATTTTATAGTATACTGTTGTATACCTTGTCTCTCTTCAGGAGACTGTATCTTAGATATAATCATAAGTTCTTTACTTAAATCGTAAAGACCAACTTCAGTAATATATGCTGAGTCGGCAGATGACCATGTTGGGTTTTGTGAAGTTAAAAATTGAGTCGGACCTAAATTACATTTATAATTCATAACGTAGATTGTGGCCTGAATGTCCGAAGCGATGTTACCGTAAAAGTAATACTCATCCCCAAATGTTAATGTTGGTTCTGGGTCGTTATTTTTAGGTAAATCAATGTAATTAGATAAATTATAAACCTCACCATTATTTACCGCGGTATCATACATTGTTTTATTTAAAACTAACGTACTACCTGTTAATCCTGAAACGGTTATATTACCATTTATGGACGTAGCACTTAATTGACTAGTTAAGTTTAATTCATACCACTCAGTTGGGTCAGGTTTTTGTCCCGATGTTACCTTTTGAGCCAATATAACGATATCGTTAGCAGAAAATCCTGATTGTGAGCCGTCGCTAACTAAGTACGGAAATTCATCACCAAATCTAATTGTCACATCTGCAGTATCAGGTGGACAATCTGGGTCCGTACCACATATTTGAGTATAATAATTACAATGTAATGATTCTGTAAATGCGGAATGATTAAACCTATAAGTTAACCATAAACATTCAGTGGTTCCTGAAAGGAGACCAACATCACTACCTGTTGTACCATTAAATGTATTAGGTACAATTAAACCTAATTTGGGTGCTGGTAATGTCCAATTTCTATTTGACTTATAACTTAGTGATGCAATTATTTCATCGTCATCAAACGTTATCATTTTTAAATCGGGCCAAACTTTACCTACCCTATTTGGAATTCCATTACTATTGGCGTTATCATCCCATAATTGATAATATCTAATTCCTGGATTATTCATATCAGTATTAACATTGGATTCGATATAATAAGGTTTAAATAAGTTTTCATCTTCAAACCCATCAGGGTCCACATAAAATGTTTGACCCATAGTTCCTCCCGATGATTTGTGCCACATAAGTGTTGGAACATTTACTCTAAATCTACGTCCAGGTCCTGTTTGACCTGAAAGTGGGAATTGATTATCCGTAGTTGTTAGTGCGAATTTTTCACCATAAAAATTATCAATAGATTGATTAGTATAATGAACTATGGCAATAGATTTTTGGTCCGAGGGAGATAAGTTAATTTTTTCAGAAAATGAGTTATAGTAATATGTTGAATCGGTGTCTGTTTGACCTGTATTCGAATTATAACCTAAGTATTCTTTTGTCCCTGTGTATCCTGTAGAGCCAAATTGGTCATATCCTTGATAAACATTAGTAAATAATCCAGCAGGACTTTCTGTCCATGGAATATTCATATTCCAAACTTTAACAAAATAATTAGAAATATCACAGTTACTTTCAAAATTAATAGCGTCTTGATTCCAATAGAACTCAGGAGTATAAGTATCATATATTTCAGTCATACCTGAAGGATAAAATATAACTCTAGCATTACCCGTATAACCCATACTTTGTAAGTCAGGTAATTGTCTATCAAGTTTAACTGTTATTGGTCCTGTATTGCCTGAAGTTGCACCTGTAATATCTATAACTTTATATGTTAAAACAGGGTAATTATTATTTATTGGTTGTGTGCTAGAATCTGAGTAATAAACGGTCATTATATGATTAGAAATTACCGTACCCGTAACTCCACTATTAATAATTGAGGCGTTCAAACTAATTGTATTACCCGAATTTATTGTATTCATAGGTATAATATAATTAGGATTAATTGTATAGGCGCTTGAGGTAAAAGCAGTAAAACTACTATCTATTACATTACTAAAACTATAAGATGTTTGACCAGTAAAAAACCCTAATGTGGCCGCAGTATTGTATATGTTATCAATTATTGGTTCAGGGATTGGTATTCCATATGTGTTAGTTGATTGTGTAGATACTAATAATGGATATTTAACATTTGCCTTATTTTTTTCAGGTAATGGTGATAAATTTTGAGCATTATACTCAGCGTCTAATACTCGTCCTGTAGTTAAATTAGCATTCGGTATACAGTCATAACATACCTCACTATCTCCAACTTGAAAATATGAAATATTAAACGTTCCTTCTGAAATTCTTTTTCTTCCAGCATCAGTTAATTTACTGTTAATTAATGCTGCGGTATCTTTTATTATGTATCCCATGTTTTATAAATAGTTTTATTATCTAATTTTTTATTTTTTTTATCTATGTAGGTGACAAACATCCTGATTGAGTGGATTCCCCTTGTATAGTATTTGAGTCACGATTTATGGTTTCACAAGTAGAATTGATAAGAACTATGTTCTTCGCTTGTACGTTAATTCTATTTGTACCCGTCAACGGACAGTTACAACTACCTGAACCGACATAATTCGCTAATTGTGTAGTGGTGGTAACTGTACCATTTAAAGTTGAACTACTATTAAGGACAAGCGATAATGTTTGGTCTTTGAATGTTGTTACATCAATATTATCATTAGGACAATTACTTGATGGTGATGATGAAAGTGTTGTCGGTAATGTTTGAGTAAATGTTAATGGTGAACTATTTAAATTACCTGTTACTACACTTGTGTACACTACCGCCGATGAACTATATTGATATGTGGTTGTTCGAGTATTATTAAAATCTAAATTTAATCCAACCGAAACACCAGATGGTAGTGTTGGTTGTATCGATACCTGATAATCATAACTAACTACTTGTTGTTGTCTAGTATTGGATATTACTTGATTACTTTTAGTGACTTGTACTGTGTACGGTATAGATACAGACCCACTATTAATTGTAAAGTTAGTGGTCGCAGTATTACCTAAACTATCAGTTACTTGACCAACAAATGAATTGGTTTGAGACAAGTCTACATTACTAAATTGACCCGATGATTGAGTAGGTGTTATACCTACAATATTATAACTGTAAGGTGGAGTACCAGAATTACCGTTCATTATTGCCACCCCATTTTGTCCATCACATTGTGGTGATATTGATTGTATACTTAAAGATAATGGTGTACCATTACAAGGACCGGTAGCCACATTCCATGCCCACTTTTGACCACCTGAATTTCCAACATTTTGCCAAGTACCTAAGGGTTGTAATGATGGAGGACTCTGAGTCTGAGTCATAACACCAAAATAAGGTTGACCACTACCAAGCGAAGTCCACGTTAAAACTTCCCATTGTGCATTAGAAACATTATAAGACATTGTTAATCCATTAGCCGTATTAATCCATTTAAAGTTTCCGTTACTATCTACTCCGTCTGGAGTAAATTCATATTGTACAGGTAAGGTAGCATGTGAACCTGTTAAACATAAGGTATCTTGAGTAGGTGGTGTTGGGGTAGGAGGGTTACAAGCGCTACAGTTTGCGTATGAATTAGAAACTGTAAGTGCTGAATAAGTTAAACCAACACTACTAATTGGTCCAATAAATTCCCAACAACCCACAATTTCATTAAATATGATGATTGGTTTATTATTCGGGAATGGTGAGGCATATGTACTTCCTGAAACATATATCGTTTGAGCCGCGAATCCAGGACATGAGTTAAATTGATAAACAATTTGACTTGCACTTCCAACTACACACTCAGTTGTAACACTATAATCCCCAAAATAATCAACTACAGTTGCAGAGTAAGTACCGGGTAATAAATTATTTAACGTATTCCCCTGTTGACTACTAATACCATTAGTCCATGTAATTGAGTAAGGTGGTGTACCACCAAATACTTGAACGGTCGCACTACCATCGGATGCCGTTGGAGAAGATGCATTAGTAACATTACACTCTACCTCCATAGGTATTATGGTTATTATCGTACATTGATTTCCTGTTAATCCTGCCATTTTATTATTTTTTAAACACAGTCAATATAACTTCCTGATATAGTGAGGTTATTAGCGACACCAGCAATTAGTGCCTGACTCCAGAAAGAATTCATGTTTATGCAATTACTGAGTGTAACACTTCCACTCGCTGGAACATCTATGGTGTACACAGTACCACCGTCACAGCTTTTTACATTATTTATTTGTACGACACCACCAATATTATTAACCGTAAACGCTCTTTTACACCCACAATAATTATCAGGGCAGTCCGCAACTACTGAGTATTTATAACTCGATGAGGACCAACCTGTTCCTACAGAACCATTGGTTTGTAAACTAGTTACACTATTATCCTGACCACCTACAGTATAACATGTATCAACTCCTTGTGATGGAACAATTAACCCTACTATGGTACTTAGTTGCGCTAATGCCGCAGCACTTATAACATCACCAACATTAAGAGTACCGGCGAAAGTGAGACCCATTTGTACAATCATAGTCGTATTATTTGTACAACCTCGGAGTAATACGTTTATTGTACCGCATTTACCACCACCATTACAATCGCTAAGTACGGTATTAACTGTCGGAGATATTGTAGGTGCGGTAGCATCATAAGTAACTTTTTGATAACAATCTTGTATAATGAATGTTCCTCCATTAGAATTTGTTATTGTAAAATCAAATTTAAGATTGTCACGGTCTTCATTTACCATATTAAATTTTGGTGGATTAACCATTAAATCACGAACAGCAATTGAAGTAGCACAAGCTTCATAAGTTGAAATTACTACGCTACTTGTTGTCGGAGTAGGTGTTGGCGTATTGGTTGGTGTGTTAGTCGGTGTATTTGTTGGCGTGTTAGTTGGAGTATTCGTAGGAGTATTCGTAGGGGTATTCGTAGGAGTATTAGTTGGAGTATTAGTAGGTGTGTTAGTTGGAGTGTTCGTAGGAGTATTAGTAGGAGTATTTGTTGGGGTATTAGTCGGAGTGTTA
>Ga0209535_1002444_pt1 | contig 12117 bp, 12 predicted proteins | sample LinPmetageLP28_FD_184041 | JGI IMG/M metagenome (GOLD analysis project Ga0209535, IMG submission 184041) | Marine viral communities from the Pacific Ocean - LP-28 (SPAdes) (version 2) | ecosystem: Environmental > Aquatic > Marine > Oceanic | place: Pacific Ocean | collected 2009-08-22
TGCCCGATGATGGAAACGATGTAGCACTAGCTAAAGTTAAACTTGTAACTGATGCATTAATACCAGATGATAAAGTAGATATAAATTGTCCTGATTGTGTTCCACCCCATTGACCTAATGACCAACCCGTAGCTGCTGATTCTACAGCAGGTCCTACTCTATAATAAGCTTGTACTCTAATACCACCAGAAGTTGTTGCTCCTGAACCACTTTCAACAGAAGGCATAGTGATTGTACATGTTTCATCTGTTGGAATAGTTTTAATTTCAAATTTAATATCATTAAAATCTCCAGCTGCAAAATTAGAATTAGTGATAGTTGAAAAATTGTCTAATAAAATAACATCACCAATATTTAATCCATGTGCTGATGCAAAAGTTATTGTAACAGTTGCTGATCCGTTTGTAGTTGTAAAGGCACTTGTTAAAGTTGCTGTAAGTCTGATAGGGTGTACATCATAAAAGATACCACCTGAATATACATATAAAACTTTGTTAGTTCCTAACGCAGCATATTTAATACCTGTTGCGTTTATAAAATGATGTATAGCTGTGTTTCTTCCTGTAAGTTCTGTAGATCCTAATTGAGCCCAACCACCTATTTTTTCTGGTGTGCCATATCTAAATCTAACATTATCACCATCTATCCATTGGCCTTCACCTCCGGTAGCAGTAACTTGTTTATTAAATCCTGGTGCTATACCTATCTTTTGTAACATATATGTCCTAGATTATATTAAAGTGCGTTGTGAATCAACGAGTTTTGGGTATACCCAACATAGGTCTTTTATCATACAAATTGGACTTTGCAAAGGGTCCATTTGCATGATTGTAGTGTAAGAACACTTGTCCGCATAGTTTGCCTTGGAAAGATTCTCTCCAATGCTCTAGTTCGCAGCCCGAGTATATAAGCATATCTCCTGGCTTTAAGTCAACTCTTATTCCTTTAGGTGCACCAGGTTTAATAATACCTTCATATTCTTTGATAACATTATCTTCTCCTGTAGGATCTATAAATATTGGCCATGGATCGCCACCTAAACATAAAGTAGTTGATATCTCACAACTAGGTCTATCTTTGTGTCTGTTTAATATATTACCTGTTCTGTATAATCTTGTGTAAGAATAGGTAGGTATTAAATCTAAATTTGTTTTAGCTTTCATAACAGGTATTGTTTTAACAAGTAATGTTTCCATTAATCTATCTGCATATTTTGCGTAAGAACCTGGAACTTGTTCATCATAAAAGTTTCCAACTAATGGATTGCCTGAGTGTGTAACATACTTTTGCATCATCCAATGATCTGCCTCTGCTGATATTTGTAAATAAGTATAACCTATGTCTGCTAGTTCTTTTGATATAGCACCTCTAATGACTTGATATTTATTTTTTTTAAAACTCATGTTTGTATAAAATTATAAGATACTGATATGCGCCAGTTCTTTTCACCTTTTTCTGTATTCATATTTATATCTACACCGTGTGGTTGCCATGATGGAAAAAATATCATTCTACCTTCTACAGCTTCATAAGCGCATACTCTCCACAACTGTTCTGGTAGATTGTCTGTACGTCTAGGCATATAGGTATTAGGTCCAGGTCTAGGATCTTCTAAAAATAATTTACCAGAGTTTTTAGGAACTTTTATATAATACACACCCGACCATAATGAGTTAGGATGTGTATGTGTTTTATTGTAGGAATAAGTAGGACTTACATTAGCCCACATATTTCCTAATCCTAGTTTAGGTGCAATACCATAGTCTTTATTACACTCTTCTGCCATTTTAAATAACTCTGATGTAAGAGGATCATACTCTTTCTTTTGATTCATGTCTGTTGGACTATGCCAACCAAATCCAGAATTAGTTTTTATCTCACCTTTTGGCTCAGCTTTACGCCATGCTTTAATATGTTTAAATAAATATTTATTTAATTCTTTTGCGTTAGGTAAATCTTTAAAATAGATAGGAGTTGGAAATAATACTTTTCTATTAATCTTCATGTTTTTTAATATCTTCTAATGTTGCTTCACTTGGGTAATATACTTCAACAAAACTATGACATTTAGGACAACTTAAATTTGTAACTATACTATAATCTTCATTTTCTTCTTCAAGATCATGATCGCCACCCCATATTAATTTTGTATTACAATGCCAACATTTCATTTGAAAGGCTGTCCTCCAAACCACATAACTAAAGATCTTCTTATACCTTTTTTAACGGGTGCAACTCTATGCCTGATAAAAGATGCAAAGAATATGGCTTGACCTTGTTTAAGAGAAGGCATTTTGTTTTTTTCCATAAACTCTAAATCACCGCCTGTGAATGTAGATGGATCAGATAATAAACACGTCATAGATATTTTACGTACCGGTGGTTCGTTTTGACCATTAACATCTAAATCCATATGCCAATCATAGAAACCACCTTTAGGGTATTCTGTAAATTGTGCAGGTTCTGTTATTTGTACATTCTCAAATCCAAAATGATTTAGGTTTACTATAGATAATTGATTTTCTACAGCTTTGTACATCTGTGGTAATTTACCAAAAGGTATCCAAGATATAGTTGTTGTTCTTTTTTTCTTATCCACACCACCACCTGGTTTATTCATACCTACTCCTGCAGTTTGCGGTTTTTCTGCGTGTCCTGCATCTATAATATTTTGACATTGTTCTGGACTAAACATTGGCTCTGTAGTTGTGGCCATATACGATTGCCATCGTGGCATATTAATAATCATTCGTTTTGTCCTCCCGCTGTTCTTGATGATACTGGATTGTGTTCAACATCAACATTACAAACTAAAGTTCTACGTTTTTCTTTGGTCCCATTAAAAGGATAAACACAATGTCTCATGTCATAAGGAAACACATAAAAATCTCCTATCTTCATATTAGGTGAGTAATCTGTTTTAGCAAATTGACCTGCTGCTGCACCTATAATTTGTAGTTTACCATTCATAGGTTTGTCTGGTGCTGAATATTCTATGCCTGTATCTGTTGGTAATTTCATAACCATAACAGAGGATAGACCTGTAAATAACATTCCTTGGTGAATATGAATAGGATTGTATTCATGAGCTTTCATTTCATTAATCCATACAGAATTAATGTGTCTTTTGTTTTCACCTATTTTATTCCACATAAGGTAATGATTAAATACAGAATCAAACCATTGTAAAATATCTTGTGGTAAAAAATTGTGTGGGTTTATTTTATCATTAGGTGGTCCATCGTAAAATAAAGATACTTCATCTTCTATCTTACCAACTAGTTGTTTATTTGCTTTAGGTAATTCTTTCTTACGTTTTTCATATATATCATTAAGACCAACAAAGACTTCTAATGGCACTTGATACTTAAGAACTGTTTGACCAAGATAAACAAAATCAAATTTCATTCTGTATCTCCTTTATAATATTTTCATATTTAAAATTTTTTATCTCAAAGGTGCAATGGTTAGGTTTTTCAAACATTTTATTAGTGTCTTCAAATCTTCCTTGTTTAATAGTGTTCATCCAAACTGTAACATCATAGTCGTTTCTATCAGTATTAAATGGACATATAAAATCTACAACACAAGATCCATCAACTAAACTAGATAAACAATGCATTCTTTCTGCTTGTCTTAATCTACCTGACATTGAAAAATCAAAATCGTTAAACATTTTTCTAATCTCATCAGCATTAAAATACGCCATGCCTACAGCCAACTGTCTAGCAAATGTAGTTTTACCTGATCCAGGTAATCCAAATACTAATATTTTATAAGAATTTAATTTTTCCATATAGCTGTATAATTTCTTTTGGTAGTATCTTTTTAATATTTCTTTTAGTTTTTGTCAAGCCATTGGTTTTAATAGTGTGCATTCCTTTACCTAATATACCATCATCATAACTAATTCCATCAACTTCAACTTGTTTAAATTTTTTAAAATTATGTTTAAATTGTGGTATGCCTAAAAATTTATATATACTTTTAATTGTTTCTTTTGGTTTAAATACAATCTCATCGTAGTCTACAAACTGAACGTAATGTTTATTTTTTGGTTTTAATAAATTTTCCATACATCTTAATTGTTTTGAAATTTGTGCATCTGGACTCATTAATTTATGGCACGCTTGTGTGGGGTTGGCTATTTTTCTAATAAAACTATCTGGTGTTTTATTAGCCCAATCTATCCAAGAAGCTAGTATTTCTAATATAGGTCTAACTAAAAATATTATTTTTATTTCTTGTTTAAAATGTTTTTTAAGTAAAGTTAAATTAGCTTCTGTTCCTGCAGGTCCTCTATCAATTATATATTTATAATTCCAATCTTTATAATAGTTTTTATATACAGCATCTAATACATTATCTAAAGATTTGTAATTTGGATAATTTAAAAAAACATCTGTTTTCTTTAACAAAAATAAATCCTTGTATATCTCAAGTGTAATTGAATTAGGTGTGCAACAAATATTGGGGTTTTGATTTAATATAGATGTAAGAATTGTATTACCTGATCTTGGAAAACCTGCTAAGAAAAATATTTTTTTATTTTCTTTTAGTGATTTTTTTCTTTTCATGTTTAGGTAATAACTCACCATCTTTCATTACTCTGTTCAATGTATCTAATTGTCCTAAAACATTAAATACTTCTGGTTGAGAAGAGCCTGGTGTTAATGTTGCTTTCTGATGTTCTAATCTTATTTTATATGATTCTGCTTGGTGTGTGTTTACATCTTGATCATCAAATGATCCGTTATGAAATTCTTTTTTAAGTTTAGACCATGTAGCTACTTCTCTCATTCTGTGTTTAGCAACAAGTTCCATTTGAGCTTTAGAATATATTTTTTCTTCTAATTCTATCTGTAGTAATTGTTTTTCTAGTTTATTTTTTTCTTTAGTTATTTTTACTTTTAATTGTTCTATTTCTATATCATTTTTTCTAGCATCAAATGATAAATGCATTAAATTTTCAAAGTGTGTATTTTGTTCTCTAACACATTGCCAATATTTAGAGGCTCTGTTAGGATATTTGTTATCAGACAATACAGAAAATCTCATTTCTGTTTCTGTTCTAAACATTTGTTTTTTCTTCCAAGTATCTTTCAACTCAGGAATTAATGATTTAAACTCTTTAACATCTTCAACATCTAATATACCTGATAAATATTTAGATTGCGTAGTTGCTAACGTCTGTATATTTCGTTTTTCTTTATCCATTTCTTATTACCTATATAATAACTTTCTATTTAACAGTCAAGTCTTAATCAGTATCTAAATCTACTTCTACAAACGGAACTGTCCATTCTTCTGATCCATCTGTATCTGCATTACCACCAGAATTTAAAGCTGAAACATTACCCCCACCTGTTCCAGATGCTGAGTTAGTTGCTGTATTTAAATTAGCAACTTCAGTCCAAGAAGAACCATTCCATGATTCAGTGTTTACAGTATTTCCTGGGTTGTATCCTCCAAAACCTAAAGCTGAATCTGTTGTACCTGCTCCTGCTCGTCCGTCTCTAGCTGTATTAACATCTCCAACTTCTGTCCACGCAGATCCATTCCATTTTTCAACCACAGCAGTTACACTTCCTGTATTACCACTAATAGCTAAAGCACTTTCTGCATTTACTCCTGCCGAAGCTAAACCAAATCTAGCAGTATTTAAATCTCCTACTTCAGTCCAAGCAGTACCATTCCATTCTTCAGCAATAGCCGTTTTTCCAGGTGCAGAGGGATGTGCTGTAGTTCCTGCAAACCCTATTGCAGAAGTTGATGTTCCTGCTGCACCTAATAATTTTCTTGCAGTATTTACATTTGCTATTTCAGTCCAACTTGATCCGTCCCAAGACTCAACATTTACAGTGTCGGAGTTAGGTGGGACTTCTCCTGCGATGGCTAAAGTTGCAGTTGTTGTTCCATTTTTAGCAGCAGCTAATCTTATTCTACCCGTATTTAAATCTCCTTTTTCTGTCCAAGAAGTTCCATCATATTCTTCATTAGTTTGTAAATATGAGCTTCCATCCCAACCACCAAAACATAAAGAAGCGTTTTGTGTACCAGCGCCACCTGGTTTTTCACTATGTGCACTATTTAAATTTGCTCCTGTTGCCCACGCACCTGTTCCTTGAGCCGCGTAGCCTTTCATAACACTACTAGTATCTGCTCCATCCACTGCAGTTTTAACCCAAAGTTGTCCTTCTTGTACTGCGGGTGTTGATGGAAAAGACCATTCTTCTGTTGCTGTTGACATAGGTAAACCGCCTGCCGCAAAAGTAAGGCTTGAAGTACCTGCGTTTCCTCCTGCTAATGCTCCTCTTCCAGTGCTTAAATCATTAACTTCAGTCCAGGAACTTCCGTCCCATGCTTCAGTTACTGCTAAATTAGGATGACCACCAAAAACTAAACCTGCAGTCGTTGATCCTGATCCAGCTAAAGAATTTTTTGTTGCATTTAAATCTGCTATTTCAGTCCAAGCAGTACCATTCCAACTTTCAACAATCCCAACAACTGATCCAGTTTTTCCACCTACTAAAAATGCAGCTGTAGATATTCCTATTGCTACTGCTTCTCTTCTTGCTGTATTAATGTTTGCTATTTCTGACCAAGATGTTCCGTCGTATAATTCTGTGTCAGCTATGTTTGCTGTGCCACTAAATCCACCAGCTACAATTCCTGCAGAAGTTGTGCCAGCTCCATGACTAAAAGCATTGGGTCTATTTGAATTTGTATTATTTCCTGCAGCCCAATTAGTTCCATCCCAAATTTCTGTTCCGTTAACATCGTTAGTTCCAGCAACAATTAATGATGCTGTTTGTAATCCAAATCCAGCTGAATAACTTCTTGCGGCGGGTAAGTTATTAACTTCAGTCCAAGATGAACCATTATATAATTCTGTTAAACTTTGAGCTCCACCAGGTGCATTACCACCTACAGCCATACCTGCTGTTTGTGTTCCCATTCCAGATAAATATTTTCTAGCTACATTTAACGTTCCACCAGTTGCCCAAGTTCCAGCATATACAACTGGATCAGTGTCTAAGACTTGTATTGTTTGACCTTTTATTTGCTTATATTCTGCCATATTAATCCGTTATTGTTAAATTACTTATTGATTCAGGTACAGTCCATTCTTCTGTAAGAGCGTGAAAACCTGGAGGACTTTTTCCTCCTACCATTAAAGCATTAGTAACCCCAGAACCTGTTGCAGCCACTTGTGTAGCTCCGCCTCCTCTACCTGTAGCTAAATTAGCAACTTCTGTCCACGAAGATCCGTTCCAAGATTCTGTATTAACTTGATCGTCTGCACCTCCAAAAACTAAACCTGTCGTTGAAAGACCACCTCCAGCTCTAGCATGCGCTGCTGTATTAACATCTCCAACTTCTGTCCACGAAGATCCATCCCAACTTTCAACTATAGCAACATTTCCAGTAGTTTGTCCCGCTATTCCAAGTATTGCAGTGCTTGAAATACCTACTCCAGCTAAATAATATCTAGCCGTATTTAAATTTGCTGTTTCAGTCCACGCTGTGCCATTCCATAATTCTGTCTCATTTGCTTTTGCATCTCCAGGAGATTTGCCTCCTCCAAATACAATTCCTGCTGTTGTAATACCACCACCATTAAGAGCAAATCTTGCAGTGTTTACTTCTGCTATTTCTGTCCAAGCGGTACCATTCCAAGATTCTACAACATCTACATAATTTGCAGGAGAGGGTGTGGTTCTTCCAGCTGCAGCTATTGCTGCTGTCTGTGTTCCAAAACCAGAAAGTGAATGTCTAGCTGTATTTAAATTATTTAACTCTGTCCACGAAGTTCCATTATAAGATTCTGTTTCATTTACAACTGCAGTTGCATGTTCTCCTCCAAAAACTAAAGATGCTGTTTGTATACCAGCTCCACCAGAAGCATGTTTAGCTACATTTAAATTTCCTCCAGATGCCCATGAACCTGTACCAAATTGTGTTAATGAAACTTTCATATCACCTGTATCACTACGATAGAAAGTTTGTCCATTGTTTTCTATTGTGTCTGCTGCACCTGCTGTGCTAAATTCTTCTGTTGCAGTTGTGTTTGAAGTTCCTCCTGCATATAAACAATTAGTTGCAGAATTTCCCCCACTTCCTCCATCTTGTCTAGCTGTTGCTAAATCTGCTACTTCAGTCCAAGAAGAACCATCCCAATATTCACTAGTTGCTATTTGAGCATTACTTGGATTTCTTCCTCCATAAACTAAAGCTTCTGTTTGTAATCCTGATCCACCTAAAAGTCTTTTTGCTGCATTTACTTCAGCTATTTCTGTCCATGAGGTTCCATTCCAACTTTCAACATTGCTTCCTCCTGTGTTTGGTCCAGCAATTTGTCCAACAACATAAAGAGATGCGGTCGCTATACCTATTCCTACACCACCATTTCTAGCAGTATTTAAATTATTTACTTCAGTCCAAGATGAACCATCCCAAATTTCTGTTGCATTTTGAAATCCTGGATCAGCTTCTCCTCCAAAAATTAATGAAGAAGTGTTACTTATACCAGCTATTCCATGATTATATCTTGCAGTATTTAATTCTGCTATTTCACTCCAAGAAGAATTATCCCAAGATTCAACAGTTGTTCCATCAGTAGTTGGTCCGTAAATAGCTGAAGTTGATGTTCCCCCTCTACCTAAAGATGCTTCACCTCTACCAGTATTTAAATCTCCAACTTCAGTCCAAGAAGAACCATTGTATTGTTCTGTTTCTCCTTCTCCTCCGCCTCCGCCATGTACAATTGATGCACTTTGGTTTGTTCCACCACTACCCATAGCAGACCTACCTGTATTTAACGCTCCTCCAGTAGCCCATGTAGCCCCAGCAATTCCTGTTGCTTTAGGATCAGAAGTTCTGTTCTGTACAGTAAATCCATGTATAGCTTTGTATTCTGCCATAAGGATCCTACTACGGTAATGTTATATCTGTTGGTTTAGCGCCGAGTCTTGTAATTTTTTCAGCTGATGTTTCACCTGATTCATTGTCATTGTCCCAAGTATCTTTAGCTGCATCAACAATATCTGTTACAATAGTTTGTGCTTGCGATTTAGTTTTAACCGTTGCACCATGTCTAGCTATCCATCTGTCAGCATATACATTATCTCCAGTTACCCAAACATTGCCGGGAAAACCTTCAATTGTAAATTGTTTTCTATCCTCATGACGAATGAATGAATCACCATTTGCATTTTTGCCCCAGTTTTCTTTTACACTGTATTTGTATGCCATAGTTTATCCTCCTTTTCTTTTGTTATAATTTATTTTTAACTTGTTGTCACTGTCTTAATTGGATGAGAAAAAGTCCATTCCTCTGTAGCAGCTGTCCTTCCACCATTTTTACCTACAGAAGCTAAACCTAGTGCTCCTGTTCCAGAACCCCCTAAAGAATATCTAGCAGTTCCTAAATCATTTACTTCAGTCCAAGCAGTTCCATTCCAAGATTCTGTGTTAGCTTTTGTTGGACTTCCAGCAAAAATAATAGCATCCGTTGACACACTTCCAGCTGCAGCATGTTCTTGTCTTACTGTATTAACTTCTGCAATTTCTGTCCAAGAAGTTCCGTTAAACTCTTCTACATTTGCAACACTTGCTGTGTCTGTTTGCCCAGAAGCTAATATTGAAGCAGTTTGTGTTCCAAAGAAAGGAGCAATTCCTCTACCTGTATTTAAATCTCCTGTTTCAGTCCAATTAGTTCCATCAAAGGCGTAAACTTCTACAAAGGTTCCTCTAGCAATATCATTTGTCTGTCCACCACCAGATAAACCTGCTGTTTGTGTTCCAGAACCTCCATTAGCAGCCATTCTTACAGGAGTATTATTTATTTCACTCCAACTAGTTCCATTCCAACTTTCACAATCTGCAATAGGAGAACCAGGTGAACCATTTCCATTACACATTATAGCTGCCGTAGCTGTTCCAAAACCAGCACCTGAAACTCTTACTTGTTGTAAATTATTAACCTCAGTCCATGCTGTACCGTTGTAAGATTCGCATATTGCTGATCTAGGAGGAGTATCTCCTCCAAAAATAATAGAAGCATTTTGGGTTCCATTAGTGCTAACTTGTTGATGAATATTTCTTGCTGTATTTGCATTTCCACCAGTAGCCCAAGTGCCAGCTCCTAAACCTACAAACTGAAATGCACCATTACTAGTGTTATAATAAAGTTCGCCTTCAGGAGATGGATATGGATAAGACTCTGACCCGTCTCTAATACCAACAGGTGTACCACCGATGTCTTTATACTTAGCCATTACTTATCTTTCAATAGCCAGCCTTGTGTGCCATCAGAATATGCTAATGTTAAACCAGCTCTTTCTACACTGACAGTTAAGTCCGCAGCTACGCCTTCTATTGGTTGTGAATTTCTTCCGATTGTAAGTGCGTTAGTATCAAATGTACCCGCATAATCTTTAATTGAAACTTCATCACCTATTGATGGTGACGCTGGTAGTGTAACTGTAAACGAAGCCGATGTTGTATTTGCAAATACACCTTCTCCAGCTGATGCTGTGTAATTTCCTGTTTTAACTGATTGCCAAGATGTACCACCAGAGTTATCTGCAAAAGATAAAGCACCTGATCCATCTGTAATTAAAATTTGATTTGCATTTCCATCAGCAGTTGGTAGTGTCATTACCACCGTACCAAAACCTAATGCATCAGTAAATGTTGTACCATCTACATAAACGTTTTTAAATTGTAAAGAAGCTGTACCTAAGTCTACATCATTAGTTGTAACAGGTATAATTCCACCATCTGCCATTGTAAATTGTGCTGTGCCACCAGCTGAAAAAGCCAGTGTGTCTGCAGCACTAAATAATAATCCTGTGTTTGCATCGCCTGTATTTGAAATTGATGGAGCACCTGCTGATCCGTCAGCAACTGTAAGTTGACCTGCAATATCAACAACACCAGAAAAATCTCCTGTTGCTGCATCTAGTTCACCAGTTAAAGTTACATTTCTAAATCCTGAAATATCTTTATTTGAGTCTGCAATAACTGCAAGTGAAGCTGATACTGTTCCAGCTGTAATGCCATCTACTAAATTTAATTCTGCCGCTGTTGATGTAACTGCTGTTCCATTAATTGCTAATTTACCTGTTACAACATTAAATGTTGCGTTGTCTTCAATTCTTGCAACTTCTGTACCATCTCTTTGTTGAAATATAATATCTTTAGCATCAACGATAGGTTTAATAATTACATCGCTTGATGAGTTAGTTATTTTTAAAATTTCTGTTCCGCTTGCTTTAAAACTAAAATCATTTCCTGCAGCGTCAAGAACAATATCAGCTACTGAATCTAAAGTTATATCTCCAGAACTTGTTGATTGTATTGTAACTCCTGTATGACCATCAACTGTAGTTGTACTTGCTTGTGAATCAATGACCACGGCTCCTGAAGACGTTGCAAAACTAGATGCTGCATCACCTGTTGTAACATCATCTGCGGCTACTTCACCTCCTGCAACGTATGATTTAATTCTTGAAGCTAAAACTTTTTTATTTGTACCACCTGCACCATTGTCAATAATAAGTACGTCTGCATCTACAATGGCTTCTCCTATTTCTGTTCCGCCATCTATGTCTAAAGCTGTTAAAGCAACTTTATTTGCTGTGCTTATTGTAGCTAATTTAGTATCTACAATTGCCGCTGAAGCATTTACATCAGCATTAACAATAACACCAGAAGCTATTGCAACTGCACCGTTTGCAGCTAAAGTAATATCTCCGCTTATTGCTACTGGATTAAAATTTGTACCGTCTGCGACTAATGCATGTCCTGATGTATTAGTTCCCATTACTAAATCATCGCCAGTAATAGTTAAATCTCCACCAACAGTAACATCTCCTGTTGTAGTAATAGTATCTATAAAAGCATCTTTCCATCTAACACCAGTAGTCCCTAAATCTACATCACTGTCCGATTGTGGTCCAAAAATATTATCTGCAACATAAACTTGTTCTACGTTAGCAGCATAAAAATGTATTTCGTCTGCTGTTTCAAAATCTATTTTAGTTTGATCATCTTCACCAATTTTAATATCTGTTGCTAATAAAGATGTAATACCTGTTTGAGCAGCGTCTA
>Ga0209535_1002445_pt1 | contig 12116 bp, 18 predicted proteins | sample LinPmetageLP28_FD_184041 | JGI IMG/M metagenome (GOLD analysis project Ga0209535, IMG submission 184041) | Marine viral communities from the Pacific Ocean - LP-28 (SPAdes) (version 2) | ecosystem: Environmental > Aquatic > Marine > Oceanic | place: Pacific Ocean | collected 2009-08-22
AGATAGTAGAGGTAAGACAACAGTCAAGAGCTGAAGCCCGTGAAATCTTAACCGCACTAGCGGATCCTACTGCTAACCTTGATCCGGAAGTACTGAGACAAGGCATTGAGGCCCTATCGGATCCGACTGGTCAACTAAACCAAGCTACTGTAGACGAGGGTATACTTGCGTTAGCTGACCCTACTGGCACAGCAGATGAGGCTATTATACAAGAGGGCTTGCGTGCACTAGAAGAGGTATCTAAGCAACAGAGAGGACAAGACCCGACGGTGGGTGCGTCTCAGCTAGATATAATAAATGAATTTAAAGTAAGGAGAGCCCAAGAGCAAGCAACGAAGGATGCTCCTTACAAACCTAAGCGTCGTAAAGAACTATACGCTAAGTTAAGAGAGTTAGATAAGCGTTCGTTCGATGCACTAGCTACTGTTAACCCTTACGTTAGAAAGCGTGGGTACGAACCTACGTCCGAACAAGACTATGACAGTGAAATAGATATGAGGCTAGAGGATGCTGCTTATATGGAAACAGTTCCTCAAGTTTCTGCGGCCGGAGTTCGTTCTGCTACGGTAGGTGCTTCTAGTCAATTTGCAAACAAGGAGGAAATAGATAAAGCTAAAGCTTTAGAGGAAGCTACTATCCCGGAGAAGAAAGTTATTCAATACAATTTATTAGGATCTCCTTTTGTTGAAGAATATGACGGTGGCCCACGTGAACCAATTGATGATTATAATTTAGATGATGTACATTATACTTTAACTCAACCAGCTAAAAAAAGAATAAAGGAAGCTGTTGATTCTGGTGCTGTTCAAGCTACCGTTGATCGTTTAGTCGAAGAGACTAACAAAATGATGCAAGAGGAAGGTGTGGGAGAAGGTATGGGTTGGTATCAACGTATGCGAAAAAGATTGGGTGATGTATTCAGTACTGATTCCAGATTGTTTACTCATCTATTAGGTGCTACATCGGCAAGAACTCCGGTTGATGAAAACTTTACACAATCAGTAGATGCCTATGAACAATACAAAGAAGGTAGATTTGATAATAACATTAAAAAATATATTGAATTAAGATCTTTAATATCGCAAGGTAAGCTGGGGGAAACTTTGGTAAAACGAAAAATTATCGATTCAGATACGGGTATAACTCAAGCCGCTTTAGCCAAAGCTTGGATTGATCATTACGATATACTACCTAAGAAAAGAAACGGAGCTAAATATAATGCAAATTCCGGAGCTGTATTAAAGGCAATATCTGGTCATTTTATGGATGGCAAAACAGATAGCCCGAAGACACCTCAGTTTGCAATGAATTTAAACGGTGAATCCTTGGAGGCAACCATTGACGTATGGGCAGCTAGAACCCTACGAAGAATAACTCACGGTGATAAACAAAAAAGGTGGAGAATTTTACCATCAGTTGAAACTGGAGTAAACGTAGAGGACTTTGCTTTTGGTCAGTTGGTTTTTCGTGAAGCTGGTAAGCGATTAAATATGAGCCCCGATGACTTACAAGCTGTTGTTTGGTTTGGAGAAAAAAATGTTTGGGCTAGAAACGGATGGACTAATCAAGTAGGTGCTAAGAAATCATCATTCGATGATGCGGCCGAAGCATTCTTTCCAGCGGGAAAACCAGCACGTTCATTTAAGGATGGTAAAAATATAATAGATTTTTTAAATGCTGAAGCAGCTTATGAAAATGATGTTGCTACAGAGGATCAATTTAACAAACTTGACAGACCGTCAAAACAATATTCAAATCAGAAAGCAAGTAGAAAAAATAGATTAAAGAAATATGAAGAAGCAAAAAAGAAATCTGGAGTCGCAGAATACATTCAGCAACGAAGAGAAGAAGAAACTAACAGAGGTGTCGAGGATGGCGGTACAAGGAGCAGCGAGCAACAACGTGGACAAGATACTGAACGAGGCATTTCGACTAGCCCAACAGTAGGTGCATCTACTGCTAACAACTTAACTCCAAAGCAGTTACAAGTTATTGGATCCGTTGTTAACAAAATTAAAAACCTTTCGAGTAAACTTAACATACCTATTGTTGAGTCAACTAACTTAGTAAAGGGCCGGGATGCTCAGTACAACTACGAGACGATGACCATTGAATACAATCCGGTGTTGTTGTCAGCTCGAGGTAAAAAGGGAGCCGAGGCTGCACTCCGTGAAGAAGTAATTCACGCAGCAATGCACCAAGTTATTAATCGTAAGTCCAAGGACTTGGGTCCAAAGGAAGCGTTTATTAAAACTATGGAGCGTATTGGCCAAGCCCTTACTCCGCAACAAAGAGATAGGTTAAATGAAGTATACGGAGAACAGTTAGATGCGACTAATGCCGGAGCTGAATACGCTAGGTTTATTACTCAGCAACTTTTATATGGCCGTACTACTGAGTCAACTATGCTGGAAGGCAAGGCATTCGATCTTGTTAAGTCATTACTGCGTGCGGTTCACTCGACTATAGTACGTGCCTTAAAGGGTGATATACAAACCAATGATGAGGTTGCTTTACTTATAAGAGATACAGCTTCACTAATAAGAAGTGCGGATCCGGAAGCTAAGGTTCCGTACCAAGCTCAGACAGCCGCAGCACAATTGGTAGCAAATAGGGCTGAAGGCAAGGATGATTTAACAGCTGATGATATTGCTAACCCTACCGGTGAAGACGTTGATGCACTGCTTAAAAGAAAAAAGAAGATACTCGGGGTACAAGGCTTAAAGGACTTCTTCTATACTCCATCTAGGATACTACAAGAAATTAGTCCTAAGCTTTACGAGATAATGCAGCAGTGGCAGCAAGCTATAATGACTAAGAGTCTAGATGCCAAAAAACTAGGCCAGCCTTTCTTTAAAAAACTTAATGCTATTACTGATAAAAAAGATTTAGCAAAGCTAGAGCGTCACTTGATGTACAGTCCTACTAAGGAGCAAATACAAACAACTGAATCCCAAGCTATTATAGCGGAGAGAGATAGACTTCTAGCTAAGTATGGTTTGTTTAATGAATACCAATTAACTATCAAGCCTATATTTGATACCATTTATAATGAAAATAAATCTCAAGGAAAGAATAGTTATAGGTTCGAGTACTTCCCTAGGTTTGTTAAGGATATGGAATCCTATCTAAGATTTTTGGGCAAGAATATTACTACTGATTTTAAATCCTATGTTGAAAAACTAAATGTTGAGCGAGGGGAAAAGGGTGAGTCACTTATAAATATAGACACACCATACGCGGCCTATGTGTTTAACCAGTATATTTTATCCCAAAGATTTAACAAGACTAGGAGTATACTAAGTAAGGAGGAGCAACGTAAGGTGGACTTCATAGATGAAGAGGCTATGCCTTTTTACTTCTCTCCGTCAGAATCATTTAAAAAATATGTTGATTCATCTTATCGTGATATCGAGACTACTAGACTTTTAGGTAACAGTGGTGGGCTTGATTTTAATATAGAGAAACTGCAAGACTTAATTAACCGTGGATTACCGATAGGTACCTTCGGTCAAACATTGGTAGATTTAGTACAAGACCCGAACGTTGATCAACAAAAATTATTTATTGAGGCCCCGAATATTATTACAACAATGTTGGCACCTACTGTTAGTACCGGTAATGATTTCTTGGGTGGATTGAATTCATTTGCATACGGAGCATTGATGCTTGAACCGACTAGTGCATTGTCAAATGCCTATGAGCTAGGATTTGCTACATTAGAAAACGGAATACTGCCAGTAATACAAGCGATGCTTGGTACTAAAGTTACGTTAAAAGATATAGGTGTTGACAAGGAAATGTTTTCGGCTGAATACGATCCGGACACTGGTGGTATACGTAGGTTTGTAGACAAGGGCCTAAAGCTTACTGGGTTTAAAAGAATGGATCAGTTCATAAAGGAGACTACCCTTACGACTAACTATAATAGATATAGGCGTGCAGCAATGAAGCCCAAGAGTAGTGGTGCTTACAAAAAATTGTTAGCTGAATTAGATTTCCGTATGCCTAGCTATAAGGATAAGGTTATATATGATTTGCGTAATAACACCCCTAAGTCTCCGGAGGTTAGATTGTTTTTGTTTACCAAGTTGTCCGAGACACAACCTATATCTGAATTAGAGTTACCCGCTTTTGTAAAGAAGCACCCGGATGCAAGGACTTTATTTTTAATGAAAACATTTATAGTCAAGCAAGCCAATTTTGTTTTCCAGAGATATATTAGTGTAATGACTAATAAGGAATCAACTGTCGGAGAGAGAGCAATAGCCGCTAAAGATTTAGGTGCATTGCTAATGTTCTTTTTGTTAATCGGTATTCCTATTGATGCATTGAAAGACTTGTTAGCCGGACGTGATATGTATCCGAAGGATTACTTCTTTAATAGTTTGTTTAGAATATTTGGTATAAGTAAATATAATTCATACCAGTTTCAAAGAAGTCCAAAGGAGTTTGCTTTAAGTTACGTAAGTCCGGTAGCTATTCAACTTCCGTTTGATATTATGGGTCAAATGCTAGCGATAGTAAATGAAAAAACTATGGCGGATCCGGACAGATTACTTACACCTTTACCATTCTCGGATCTATGGTACTACAGATACGGACCGGGTGTTGAGTCACAAAAAAGAAAAAGGTACAGAAAGTTGACGGATAAAGACGAACGTCCGGTAGACATACGTGAGTTGTTGAACTTATAAAAAAACCCAGCCCTTTAAAAATTCAGAAAAAAAGGACTGGGCTTTAACCATTCATACGTACAACACACAGTACATAACTATAACATAACTGAACCTAACCAGTTAAATCTACTACCTCTGCGTCCTCGACGTACACGAATCCTACTGGTTTAGTAATCATCACTCCGTTTCGGTGAGGGTTATCAGTAAGTTCCGTAGCACTAGGAACTTTTTTCTGATGGAATTGAAAGTCATATTGGTTTCTTACTAAGTGAGATATGTTCCAGACGTATGCTGTCCCATTGTTTTCTATAAGGAAAAGGAAATCTTTCTTTAGACTCTCGGCTATATTTATATTGGTGTCAACCTTTAATTGCTCTATGATCCAAGGATTCCAACTGTCCTTCCTTGATTTGAATTCAAACAAGTAGCTGTTGTTCTCGTAGTCATATGGTGAGTGTTCATCGTCAGCCTTAATAAGCTTACCCATCTTGGGGTAAGCCTTCATAAGACCTTCTGCAATTTCCGGCTCCGTCATCTGTATGCGGGCTCGTTAATTGTTGTAGTCAAAACTATATTTAATAAGGTTTTGATTCTTTTCTTGAGTAGCTTTTCTTTCTTCATAGCTACCTTAGTTCTTTTGATAGCACACGTGACGCTCGATCTTTCTCGGCCTCCTATCTTTGCTATCTCGTGGTGGCTCTTGCCGGTTTCTTCTAGTAAGTAGAAGTAAACGTCCCTAGCTTTTGCTACTGATCGTCTGCCTCTGCCTTGTTGCTGTACGTGGGTAGGATCTACCTCAAACATTTGAGCAACGTAATTTAATATATATCTTGAGTTCATAATTGTTATTGGAATCTGCCTAGGCAGTGATAGAATTTAAGATACCCGCCTACACCACGCTCACCTTCACGGTTCTTAGCTATGGTGTATTGGAGATCTGTGTAAGGGCCCTTGGAGTCAGAGGATTTAGCACCCTCGATGTCCCCGTTCTTGGGCCATAGTAAAAGAACAATGTCTGCATCGTTCTCGATGTCACCGGAATCCTTGAGGTCATATAAGCTAAGGCCGGTCTCTCTCTTAGCTCCCTCTCTGTTTACTTGTGATAGAAGTATGACACTTATGTTTAGTTCAAGGGCCATCTGTTTTATCTTGTGAGATATATCAGCTATACCCTCGGCCTTACTGTTAGCCTTACGTGACCACGGTATTAACTGCAAGTAATCAATAAGTACTAGCTTTACCCCGTGCTTCTTAACAAAGGTTCTTGTTTGGCTGACCATATCTTGCGGGCTGTTGGCTGTGTGTGCGGTGTATATAGGCAAGTTACTTATCTCATCTATTGCATCATTAACCTTTTGCATATTAGCATCAGTTATCACACGCTCTTGTATCTGCCTCACATTGCGTCCAGAAACGCATTGCACCATACGTTTGGTGATCTGCTTCTGTGGCATCTCCAAAGAGAATATAAGGGTAGGTACAGCGTCATTACGGACAGCCTTCAAGGCTATGAATAATGCTAGTGCTGACTTACCACAAGACGTTGGAGCTGACAGCGTTAGTACTTCTCCGGCCCCGATACCACCACTACCCAACATACTGTCGAGCTGAGGTAGATGAGTCCGGACTACGTCATTGGTGAACTCACCCTTGAGCATCTGAGTGAAGTCCTCTTTTAACTCATTGGCCGAATCCTTAATGGATTGGCTTTGGTCTAGGACTTCCATCACCTTGCCGAGCTGATCGTCCACATCCGCTTTGATTGCGTCGGACTTGGCAGTTTCGGTCGATGCATTCTCTGCACCCATTAGGTATGTTCTTCTTAGTGTTCGTAGCTTTGACTTCTCTAGTACTAAGTCAGTATAGTATTTCATTTGAAGTCCCGACGCTGAACGTCCGAGCACTTCCATAATACCACTGACCCCGTTAACTTCTTCAAGGCACTCGATGGACTTGAGGTGCTCCATAATGGATACCTCATCTATCGGTGTTTGTGTTTCGCTTAAGTGAGCTATTGATTGAAACAATAACCTATTACTTAAGTAGTAAAAATCCTCTCCGTTTATCCGGGAGGCAATGCCATCGTATGCTTGGGAATCTCCCTCCATACATAGGCACGATATTAATTTCTCTTCGGCTTCTCTGTTATTCGGTTCGGCTAAGTCTATCATTCTCTTCTTCGAGTTGCTTAGTCAAACTTCTTAAACACTGTCCGAGGAATCTAAAACGATCTCGGTTTCCTCTGCCGATTTCGTTTGTTTCTATTGCGTTGTACGCATTGAGTGATACTTCAGTTGCTTCGTGTATTGTGTTTAACATAATGGTTTTAATTTATATAGGATGATAGACTTCCTTCCACGTCATTGTGGAGGGAAGATTCTACCACACCCTACTGTTATTTTTTCGAGCGTTCGAGCATCCCTATGGCTATCAACGAGTAACCAATTAGATCTCGAAATATATCACGAGGTTTATCGCCATCAGAATTCACTGACAGCCGTCCGTCTCGGGTGAATGCCTTAAGTCTTTGGAACTTATCTTGCATCCGGAGGGATAGGCCGACGAGTGGATCAATCCCGAACTCAGTACTGCCGTCGAAGTTCTCGAACGGGTTGGAGCACTTGTCTCCACCCGTGTAGTCCGAGTTCTTATTGCCAGTGAGTTCAAGGATTTCCTTTACTTCTTCGTATCGGAATTTATCCCACCACTCTTTGTCGAACTCCGTCATTTAGAACGGATCGTTGTCGTTAACGTCAACCGGAGCCGGAGCTTTCGGTTTACTAGGTTCCTTAACGTCCACAGCTAAAGAGATGAAAGGTACGTCCTTGGCGGATACCTTTTTCCATCCCTTGATATAGAACTCAACTCCATTAACTTCGATGTTGCCACGGAAGTCCGGGTGAGTTTCTTTTTCTTTGCGGTCATTCTTGAATAGAACTCCGCGGTTATTATTATCGTATTGGTTCATAATTAAAACAAGTCTTCTTTGGTTTTTGGTTTAGTTGTTTGTTTGTCTATGTATTTTTTTAACTTTTCTGTTTGGCCGTGAGTGTTGGTAGCATCAGCGTCCTTCGTATCATCGATACAGAAGAGGCCGTTGAGTGCGTACTTGCGTGCGTATGAGCTAGCGGATCCGGTGATCTGTGCATCGTCCATACCTTTCTTTGTCTCAGCTTCTCTAGCGAATGCACTTACCTCTGCTATCACATCGGTGTCGCACAGCATCGCGGTTGCTTTGACGTAGACTCTACCACCTACAGCGACGATGTCATCGCTGAGTGTTAGGTCGCATTTATATTTCTTTAGGAGAGGCTTTACTGCTTCGAGTATATCCTCTGCGGAGCGATAAGAGTACCCTCCGAATTTGTTTGTCTGACCCTTTGGAGCTTTTAGTTCCGTCTGAATCGACATTAGTTTTTGTGGTTGTGTTTCTGTTGTCATAAAAATCTTTTACCAATTGTTTGAATAGTTTTACCCGAGCCTTAACATTAATGCAAGCATCAACTTCACTGTTAGTTGACCCCAAGACAACCAATAAAAAACATTGGTCATCCTTTAGTAAATTATTTTTGAACCGACTTGTCAATTGATTAAGTCCAACCGGGTGAAGTAAATCAGATCCGGGCTGTCTCAAATAAGTAGCGATGTTCTCAAGCACAGTAGGTAAATGTTTGGGATCACCCTTACACATCGTCGTAAATATATTCTCGATCTTACCTATCAGTGTGTTGGCTTGCCGGCTTATCACACCGCGGATCTCTCCGCTCTTGTGGTCGTGGTCAACCACCCAATCCTCTGTCTCTCTGTTTAACACGGGGCATTCCTCCGGGGTATTATTTTTTCTCCACTTTGCTAGTTTGTTTTGAGGTACGTACATTTTGTTTTCTTGTTTTGCTCCAATCTATCTCGTCATAATTTTCATCATATGCTTTTTGATTGTAGCCTTTCTTTGGTTGCATTCCTTTACCCATTAGATTTCATTCACCTCCAATATTTGTATGACCGCACCCTTCTTAGTCCGGCCTCTACCTTGTTTGTCCGGCTTAACAACTGACAGCTTACGGATCGCATCATCCTTTGTATTGCCCCACTTGTGAGTATAGCCACGATAATCAGTAGGCATATCAAAGTGTCTGTATAATATCTCATATTGATTCATAACTGTATAATACAATGAACCCCGTTCCCGAATTTATGCTAAGGACATTGTAGTCAATCCACTCAATGGCTTCATCGACAGTCATATCGTCATCAGCTACAAAGCATTCGATCATTCTGTTGTAGTCATAGACTAAGTACCCGTCGTGACTTGTGCCGACTACGGCGTAGTCAAGTCCTTCAAACTGTATGGCATTGTCTGCGTGTACTCCCTCTAAGTATTCTTCTAAGTTTATATTGTCCATATTATTTTTTCATTCGTTTGTTCCAGAATAATTTACTGGCGTGTTTAAAATTTTGTATACCTATCTTCATCTCAGCTTCACTCCACTCCTTGTGGTAGTGCTTCTTGGTATCGCAGTCAATGCATACTGTGATGCACCTAGGTAAGTAATCTAGACCGGCCTCCTTCATTACCATATAGGATTCAATAGCTAGCTGTTCGCAGTCCTTCGGGTAAGTCTTAGCCTTGCCCTTGGTATTAGTTCTGCATTTGTAGTCAGCGAGGAATAACTTATCGTCCTCGTCGTATCCCATAAAGTCTATGGATCCGGCCGTCTTAATTGTGTGAGAACTTACTATGTACTCACAGCACAATGGCTTGGTGCCACTCTCTTCTATCCATTCAAGGAAAGGTTCAGCCCACTCATCGTAAGGGTTTTTGTCCGGCTGTATGTCATAGATTAATTCGCCTACCATTTCCTCTATGCATTTGTGTACGGCAGTACCGAACTCGGATGACCCGATCGTGTTGCCGGTAGTAGGATGCTCACGCGTGCCGTAGACTAGTGTCTCGATGTCCCTCCACATTAGGTTCGGGTGCTTGCGTGCGAGGTCTACCATCATCCTCGGTTTGTAAATTGAATCCAAGAAGTCATCCTTTATTATTCCGAGTATAGTAGTAACGGAAGGGTATGTCTTGGTGTTGTGTTTCCTAGCTTGAGCGGGTGTCGTAACATCCTCTACAAAGCTAGCCTCTTTTGTGCAGTCATAGAAGTGAGCCATTCACAAGTAATGAACGGCTCACCCTACGCTGTCAACCATTTATTATTATAATTGTTCGTCACTTGCCGGTGGCTCGATAGTTGTAATGCTTAACTGCTTTACCCTATCCGTGATGAGCCGGATCCTATTTAAGTCCGAACCTAAATCAGTAAGTTTGTCTACCCAATATTCTTTGCCACCGAAGTCAGCGTCAGTTGCCATCTCTATTACTGCCTCGGTTATCTCTTTGTTGATGACATCTTGCCGTGACCATAGTGCCGACAGCAGTGCTATCTTTTCATCGTAAGTATTTATTTTAAGTATCATTGTATTATCCTCGCGGGTTGGTTTTAGTTATGTGTATTACTTGAACACGACCCTCGGTCTGTACCTCTAGGTCGTGGAGTTGGGCCATCATATCTATGTGGCTAGGCATTGATGCTTGCTCAATCTCGTCGAGCATAGCGTACCATTCGTTTTCATTTTGTATCATAAAGTCTATGCATTTCAGTCAACACTTTATCCCAATAGATGTCAAGGTTCTTCAGTACCTTGGGGTCAGTCTTCTTCCAAGCGTAGCATCCACCATTCCACATCTTGGCGTAGATTTCTGGAGTTGGTTTAAGCCCCGTCTTCTGTTCGTATACATCACCCCAATAGTTGAGATACTTCTTGCACATATTCACTGACTTGACCACATCGTATCTGTCATCGAGTGAGTAGGTCGAGCCGTAGAATGTGTTAACATCTTGTACTACAGCGGGTGTAATTTGTAGGTAGCCGACTGCGTTCCCGTTGTCCCCTACTGCTAGGGGATTCAAGGAACTTTCGACTAGTGCTATTGCTAATATTATTTGTTCAAATGTAATCATAATATATACTCTTTATCTTTATTTAGTTTTCTTACTTCTTCTTGTTCTAGTTTCTCTATTATATTTTCTAAACAATCAGCGATTGTTGTGCTAGTCCCATCGTTATCCTTGGGCTTGATTAGTATATGGTTTGGTAGCTTTCTGTGTACATCGTATAAATCACAGATGCAGTCTTGTATATCATTTAGTTTCATTTATTCTTACTCCTTATCTATAATGTTATCTTGTATCCAATCGTTAGCGTACTCTCCGACTTGCCCCCATATGTAATCACATTCGAGCATAGCATCCTTGAGTTCGTACCACTCATCCTTGTCTAGATTCCTACCTAAGAATAAGTCAGCGTCATCCTTGTTGTATCCGTCAAGCGTGTTCGTCTCGTGTGCTACGACCTCACGCTTTATGGTTCTGAGTTCTTCGATGATGTGGTCTAGGTCATTGTTGATGTAATCATTCTTAAGATAAAGATTTTTATTCTTTTGTTTCATATCTTCTACCCTCTTGATGAGGGTGATTATTGGTAAGTGTATTGTGTTCATAATTTTTTCTTGACTGTGTTATTGTTAGGTGTATCCTTAAGGAGTTCTCTCTCTATTACAAAGAGAGAGTTGACCTTAACGATACTGTATCCTTAAGGAGACTAGGTTAGATTTTGAATAATAAAAACACTTCGGATTCCTCAGTGCTTGTGGCCTCCATCTCTTCGACCCCGAAGAAATCGTGGACATATCCACACCCGTTGGGTTTCTCTTCTTGGATGCGTACCTCTGCGTATGGGTCGAGTGTTTTTAGTTCTTTGATTAGTTCTTGTACTGTCATAATTTATTGTTATTTAATTTGGTAAAACTGCTACTCGTAATATTTTGTCAGTAAATTTGTCTTGAAAGATTACTACTCTCTCTTTGCCTTTACTGTCTCTAATTACAGAGTGGTATTGATCGTTTGTTTGTGTTTCTGTTTTCATAATATTTTATTGGTTAAGACACCGCCCTTTCGGGCTGATGGTTTAGTCCCATTGAATCTCTTTCTCCACCATTTCGTCGTACCAATCTTCGGAGACCTTGTCTAGGTCGTCGTATATGTCCTTGTGAGCTGATGCGTTGGTGAATAGACCCTCGACCCCTCCATACCAAGTCTGAAGGATTCTAGCTGTCTTGCCGTCCTTCTCAACAGTAAGGATGTAGTCATCGTCGTACACAAAGTAGTGGTCAAAGATTTGATCAAAGGTTGTATCTTTTGTGACGGAAGATGCAAATTCGGAGGGTACTCTTATCTCTGCGATGTCATCATCCTCCTCTACGTCTTGTGGCTCTACTGATTTGATTGAAAAGCCCCCGTCTGTGAGGTGCTTGAATAGTGACCGCAATGCAGTCCGTTCATTTGTTAAGTCTTTCATAATTTATAGTTGGTTAAGACACCGCCC
>Ga0209535_1002447_pt1 | contig 12112 bp, 14 predicted proteins | sample LinPmetageLP28_FD_184041 | JGI IMG/M metagenome (GOLD analysis project Ga0209535, IMG submission 184041) | Marine viral communities from the Pacific Ocean - LP-28 (SPAdes) (version 2) | ecosystem: Environmental > Aquatic > Marine > Oceanic | place: Pacific Ocean | collected 2009-08-22
GATAAAGACCAAGATGGTCAGGTGGATATACCACTTAAATATTTAGGGTCTTTCTATAAAGACTGTATGTATCCAGTTATTGATGATATTATTAAGGAACTTACAACACATGAAGGTTGTCAATGTGATAAGGGTAATTGTTATGTTTCATATCATAATGGTTTCTATTACCCCAATAATGATTGTACTGACGCATATGAACTTCAGCATTGTAGCGGTTGTATTTCTATTACATCAAAAGTAGATACAAGTGATGAAGATAGTGATGATGATAGTGATGATGAATAATTAGTATTACTATTTCTACACATAACCAATAAGTTTTTTTTAGTGAAAGGGGGTCTTATCGTCTCAATATACAGACGATAAATTTGATTTAAACATTGACTTGACATCAAAACCCATCGTGATGCCGAAAGTATCAAAAGACCGTATTGACCAAAGTATTCTAACTGACTATCAATCAAACAAAAGATTTATAACTGTAACTGTTATGCCTCATTTTGATAGAGTTTTTGAGGAAGTTAGACAACATAATATGGATTTATATGGTGCTGTTGGGTCAAGGACTATTAGAAATAAAAAATATGAAATACATAAAAAATTACTAAAATATATGGATGAAGGTGATGATGATACTAAAGTCCCTCCTATGTTGAAAACATTTTTGGGATTCTATTATGATATATATACAACTCAAACAAGTCATATAGAAGAAATACAAGATTATGAAGAATATTCTGAAGTATATGATGATATTACTAAACATGGTAATTTTGATGATGTAGTATTTTGTACTGGTATTGTTTATGAAATTGTTGATGGTCTATTTGGTACAAATGATTCGTCTTATAATGTAGACAATGTGATTAAAGTAAAAAATAATTTAGAAAAAGTAAATAAAGTAAATAGAGAGAGTATATCAAAACAAAAAGAAATATTGAGAAAATATTCTAAATATGTTCAGATTAATGTAGATGATTATGTTAGAATAAAACTTGGTAATGGTGTTAGTTCATATATAAAAAAACTTCAAAAGGTTGATAATATTTTACACGAAAAAAATAAAGTAGAATTAAGAGATTGTAAAGGAAAAACTAAAAAATTGCGTATTATAGATATTGTATTGTAGTGTCTTAATTATCAGTCGTATTATTATTTATATTTTTTTCAGGTTCAGGTTCATTATTTATTATTACTGAATTTCTTCTTATTATTTCTTTTTGTATTTCAGGGTCAGTTATTGCTTCAGGGTCTCGTTCTATAGACGCTCCACAACAGGATATTTTAGAACACTTTGAGCGGAATAGAATTGCTAATAATCCACCACACCCACCCATTAGAGCAACAACAAATATTGATAGTTGTTCTAAACTAAAATCTTCTAACTTACCCATCTTAATAATAAGACATAAATAAATTTGATTTAAATATTATATATTATATTAATATAATATGAATGTATCACATAAACAGGCAAATACTTTTATTCGTAAGTATAATAAAATTATGTCTATGAAAAATTATAGTAAATTAAATATTGTTGAAAAAAATAAATTTATAGAGAAGAGATTAAAAGAAATTAAACATGAAGATTTAAATAAAATGAAAGCAGAGTGGGAAGGTCTTAAAGGTAAGACAACACCTGTACCTGCTTCTAAACCACCTAAAAAAGAAAAACCTAAAAAAGAAAAACCTAAAAAAGTTGAGTTTGTTAAATTAGAAGAAGCAAAACCTACTCAAAAAGCGGTGGCTAAAAAGATTACTATAAAAAAACCTGAACCTAAACCTGTTGCTAAACCTGTTGCTAAAGGTGAGACTACAATAATCAATACTCATTTATTTGGTACAGAGGAAACGGATAAATTGACCGCACAAGAAGCAAAAACAAATAAAGGAGAGGTATGGGTGTTTGAGAGTGAAAGTCGTGAATTTATTAAAATGAGTGTTAGTTTTTTAGAAACATTAATAAAGAAACAGGGTGGTATATTACAACCACATCAAATTAAATGGATAAAAGAAGTTGCTGATTTACCTGATTTAATTTATTTAATATTCTATGGTCAAATTCAAGGTCTTAAAGGGATGACTTTAGCAACAAGAGGTTTTAGACAATTTAGTTCACCGAGGTCTCAACAATTCAAAGAGGCACACAAAGGCAAGGGCTGGATAATGATTAAAGTTGATCCATCAAAAAGAAAGGTTTTTGATAAACCTGAACCTGTAGTTAAACCTGTAGCTAAACCGAAAGGTAAACCGAGACCTAAAAAACCTGTAGATAAACCTAAACCTGTAGTTAAACCTGTAGATAAACAAGGTGATATTATTAAATTTAGGTATTTTGTAGGGCCTCAATATAGAAAAGATGGTAAAGATCCTCTTTTCACTATGACTGAAGGACAATTTAAATCTTTGATTAAACAAACTTTTATAGATGATAAAGAAAGAGCACGGAAAAGAATCAAGGAAAGGGTACTCAAAGGATATAAAGTAATGGACGGCGATCCTACACCTAGATATCAAAAAGGAAATAAAACTATTTTTATGAAACCGTCTGTATCGACAGAAACAATGAAAAAAGTAAAAGTAATGATTGATAGATCTCCTATCAAAACGATAGAATTATCAACAAGTAGAGAGGATTTGGGATTGACTACTGGTGAATTGTATATGTATCCATTAAATGAAAATAATGAAGTAAATAAAGAAGATATTAAAAGATTTAAAAGTATTCCTCATCGTCTTGAGGCTGAATTAGTAATTCCTTTCATTAAATAAACCAATGATTATCTTTTATCATCATATCTTTTTTTGTATGACCAACTAAATAATTATAATGTATCATATATGAATCATTTTTATTCGTCTGAAAATACAGACCATTAGGATATTTCTTTAAAGGTAATCTTTGATATTTTAATATGTTTTTATATTTATTGATATATGGTTGATCACATTTTAAATTTAATACTTCATTCATTTTTTCATTAGATGGTTTATAAAATTCTTTTGTTTTATCATTACTTTTAATAAACTGAAATCCAGCACATAATTCACTATCATCATTATCGTCTTGTTTATCAGACTGAATTAATAAATCATTTTCTTCTATTCTATTTAATAGATCTACTAAAAATTTTCTATTTCTGAATATAATATCTCCATCACAGAATAATACAAAATCATTTTTTAATAGTTCTCTATATATAATTCTAAATTTATTATACATGATTAAAGACCATTCATTACCACTTCTAAATGTATAGAAATCTTCAATCTCTTCTTCTTCTGTATTTTCTATTTTTAATTTACGATCATAATCTAATTCATTAAACGACTTATTATCAAGACAATAAACTTTTAATCCTTCTACACCTATTTTTTCTAATGACTTTATTAAATTACGAGTATATTCTAAATAACCATAGTTTGTTAAAGTTATAAATCCTAATTTAACCATGTGTTTATATTTATATAATAATATATTATATTAAATATAATGTTTGACCGTATTGCTATATTGATACCTTGTACAAGTAAATTATGTAACTATACTAAATTTTATGATACAGATTTATATAATTATACATTAACTACTTTTTTCAATACATATGATTCTCAATATAAATATACATTTTATATTGGGTTTGATGATGATGATGAATTTTATAAAAAGAAATTGATTAAAGCAAGTATTATAAGTTTTATTAAAAAACATAATTGTGATGTTAAAATTAATTATTTTAAAGGTGAAAAAGGTAATGTAGTTGATATTTGGAATCGTCTTTATAAACAGTCGTATGATGATAATGATTATTTTGTTCAGTGTGGAAGTGATATATCATTTATTGATAAAGGTTGGGTTGGTTCTGCTATACAGACATTTTTATTAAATGATAATTATGGTGTTGTTGGATTGGTAGATAGTGGTCGTAGAAAAATATTTGACAGCGACCGTCTTTTTACACAGACGATTGTATCAAAGAAACATATGGATATATTTGGATTTTATTATCCACCTCAACTTAAAAATTGGTTTTGTGATGATTGGATTACTGAAATATATAGACAACACGATTTAGCTCACGAAATACCTTTTAAAATTATTAATCTTGGTGGTTCTCCTCGATATAATGTATTTGGTGATAGAAAATTATGTAATGACTTAATTTTAGGACATATTGATCATATTGATCATTATAGAATGATGGAATCTAATTCAATTAATAATCAAGAAGCTTTGGAGACTATTTCTAAAATGGGTGAATTAGGGTATGATTACATTAAAGAAGACTAATGTATATCTTTCACCATTAAAATCATTAGTTTCATGATAATATTTTGATCCATTAAACTTATAAAATTTATTTTTTATATCTACATATGTTGGATTACCTGAATCATCATATACTATCAATTCACCACCTGTATAATCACCAAACCCTATTATATATGAATCACCTACATTATTTTTGTCTTTATGTTTAGCACACTTATGATTTTTATTATATTGTATAGTTGTATAATTAAAATCAGGTTCAGGTGAATTATTTTTAAAATATTCATTTGTATTATCGAATAACTCTTTATATTTTTTTATTTTTAATTTACTACACGGCATAGTCCTTGTACCTTTTATATCTCTCCAGTATGGTATTAATATTATTTCACCTAACGCCATACCTTTATAAATTTCATCTTTATTATTTAATATATTCTTTCTACTATCATTTTTAGGAAAATCAAATTGCTTTAGTATGTCAAACATATAAGTTATTATTATAAAAAAAATATAATACTATAATAAATGTTAGTAAATGGAAATTGTATTGAAGAAATGAAAAAAATACCTGATAAATCTGTTGATATGATATTCTGTGATCTACCATATGGACAGACGAGTTGTAAGTGGGATTGTTGTATTGATTTAGATGAATTTTGGAAACAAGTAATGAGGATTAAAATAATTAATGCTCCTATTATTATGACTACTACAACTAAATTCGGTGTTTCATTAATTAATTCAGCACCTAAAAAATGTCCATTCAGATATGATTTAGTATGGTGTAAATCGGCAAGTTGTGGATTTTTATCAGCTAAAAAAATGCCTATGCGTAAACATGAAATGATATATGTATTTTATGAAAAATTACCTTTTTATGATTTAAGTTCACATAAACATAAATTTATTAAAGATAAAAATAATGAAAAAAATTCTAACTATGAAACATGTTATGGGAATGTTGATATTCCCAAACACCCTGATAAAAAAGGAGGGAGCAGATGGAATCCACCATTACCTGATAGTCTTATAAAAGAGACGGATGTAAATGCTGGTGGTAATAATAATAGTAATAAAAATAGTGAAATATATGGTAAATTAGAAGATAATGGATATCATAAATTAAGAAAAAAAGGAGAAACAACTGCTTATGAACCACCATTACCTAATAGTCTTATAAAAGAGACGGATGAAAGTGAAAATATTTATAGTGGTTGTTGTAATGGTGAAAATAATGATGAAACTCAATATAGAAAAATGGGTCGTAAAAACAATGAATCAGCTTATGAACCACCATTACCTAATTCATTATTAGAAGTTAAATCTACTCGTGGTAAACATTCAACTGAAAAACCTGTAGAATTGATGAAATGGATTTTAAAATATTATTCTAAAGAAGGGTCTTGTATTTTAGACCCTACAATGGGATCAGGATCTATGGGTGTAGCTTGTATGGAGATGAAAAGAAATTTTATAGGTTTCGAACTTGATGAAGATATATACAATGTTGCGGTAGGTAGAATAAATAATAATCTATAATATAATAAAATGATTATATATAATGAAAAAAATGAGATAGTTGATATTACTACAATTGAAAATGTTGAACAGGAACAAGCAAGAGAATATATAAAACCTGATGATAAAGTATTAGAATTAGGTGCGAGATATGGTTCTGTATCTTGTATAATTAATAAGATATTAAAAAATAAAAATAATCAAGTTGTTGTAGAACCTGATTGTAGAGTGTGGGATATTTTAGAAAAAAACATGAATAATAATAATTGTGAATTTAATATTGTGAAAGGATTTATATCAAATAATAAATTATCATTAGATGATATTGATACTTTTGAGGGATATGGTACTACATCAGTAATGGATTATGATTCTAAAATAATGTCTTATAATTTAGACGATATAAAACAAAAATATAATATTGATAATTTTAATGTATTAGTTGCTGATTGTGAGGGTTTTCTTGAAACATTTTTAAATGAAAATATGAGTATTTTAGATAATTTAAGATTATTATTATTTGAGTGTGATAGACCTGATAAATGTAATTATAAATATATATTCTCACTTTTAGAAAGTAAAGGTTTTACTCCTATTCTCAAAGGATTTCATTCTGTATATATAAGATCTGATATTGTATATCCTAATGTATCTATTATTATGCCTATAGCAGATAGAAATAATTTTAAACCTTTAATAATGAGTAATTTTATGAAAATAAATTATGATAAATCTAAATTAGAAATAGTTATTTTAGATGATGGTAAAGAGGCTATGTTTACTGAAAAAGCAGAATTAGATGTATTTCAGTATTATGTAGGTATTAAAGTAATATATAAATATTGTCTTAAAAAAGAGACAATAGGTAAGAAAAGAAATATGTTAGTTAAGATGTGTAATTATAATATTATTGCTTGTTATGACAGTGATGATTTTTATTTATCTGATTACTTGAAACATAGTTTAGAAGTTATGATAGAAGGTAAATATCAAATTGTATCATCACCACAGATGTTATTTGTATATCCATTCGATGACTGGTTAATTACTGGTATGGAATGTCCTGAAAAAAGACAGGGACATGAGGCAACTATGGTATTTACTAAAAAACACTGGAAAGCTATGGGTGGATTTAATAATAAAGGATACGGAGAAGGTGTTAAGATGATAGACGGTATGAAGGATTGTCTTATTGGTAAGACAGAAATTAAATATATTATGTTATGTATCTGTCATGAAAATAATTCTGTAAGTAAAGATAGATTTAAGCAAATGAATAAAATGGGTGTTACATTACCACAAACAGAAAAGGACTTAATATTAAGTTGTTTTAGTTAGTTTAAAATTATTTTATATTTTATATTATATATATATAATGTCTCAATATACAGACGAAGATTTAAAAGTTATTATTGATAAATATGAAAAATCTAAAAAATATAGAGCTGATTATTACAGAAATAAATATCAAACTGATGAAGTTTTCAGAGAAAAACATAAAGAAAAAAGTAGAACTAATTATCAAAGAAGAAAAGGTATATTAAAAGAAAATTATCAAAAACAAAAAGAATTAAAACAATATTTATCTAATTATAATTATCATAAAAATAATAATAAGGTTGAAGAATTTATTAATAAGTACCCTGAATTACATGAGAAATATAAGAATCATCTTACTGATTAATCTATTCTAACCATATGATGTCTCTTTCTAAATTCATTTTATAACAATAATAGAAGCAATCAAAATTACATTTATTTTGTAGTTCATTACCATTCTTAATAAATTGTATTCTTTTTCTTGGGATTATAATTTGTAAATCACTATTTTTATAATTTTCTCTTACATATTGAGTATTTATTTTTGATGAAGGTAATATTAAAATAAATGGTTTTTCTAATTCTTTTAATCTTTTCAATACTTCTTTAGATTTACTAAATGGTGGATTAGATACAACAATATCACCTTTGTTATGTTTGAAGAAGTCAATCTCTTCGTGTATAACATCAAATCCAAGGTCTTGTAAATGAGACCCACTTTGACCATCGCCATAGAATGCCTCCCATATAACTTTGTCTTTAGGGATTAGATGTTGTATATTCTCCCACGCATATTTAGGTGTCATATAGTCGTCGTGTTTTAGAAATGTTTTTGTATGGAAACCAGCCATATATGTATGTATTAAAAAAAATTCATAATCAAATCAAATTTATTTAGGGTCTTAATCTTTAGACTGTCTCAAGTGAAATAAAACGGTCGTCTTACCTGTTACATCACGAGCAAGGGTTTCATCATCACGGACTAAATCTACATCAATATTAGATAAATATAGATCTACTACATTATTCATTTTTAGATATACTCTTTCACTTGGTTCAAAATATAATGCTCCTGTAGATTCACCTGTCTGCGAAAATGATGGTAGATGATATAATATTTTAGACATAGCAGATTTACTAAAATTAACTGAATCAAATGTCATATTTCTTACTCTTACAAATATAGATGATGTAGAATCAAGGTCAGGTATATTATCAGATACATATGTGATAGTTGTAAGAGTTTCTGTAAAAGGAGTAAAAGCAAGTGGTCTCCCTACAAATCCAAGTAAAGATTCTGTATTTAATCCAGTTGTATATTCATATCTTGTATCAAACCCTGTTACTATAGCAGTTTTATAATCTACTTGATTACTCGCATTTAAACCTTTTTGGTCTGTATATACAAGAGATTTTACATAATCTATATCCATGGTTTTTGCTTCATCATCATTATAGTGGTTCGGCCACCAATCAAGAAATGGTGTAATTTGTAGATCTATTTGAGTTGGGATTCCATATAAATCATTACCATAAGAAAAGTTTTCAATATCTACACCATCAAAACCCCTTATATCAATCTGACCACCATCTACTAATCTTATTTTAGGAAATAAAAATCTTGTATTCATATTTGTTGGTTTTACATTACTTGCTGATGTAGCATTTGTACCATCAGTTAATACATATTCTGTAGCACCTTTAAATAATGATATTTTTACTCTTTCACCTTTTACATTAAAATCAACTCTATCAATTTCATCATCAGAAGAATTAAAGTAATTACCAGCATTCATCCATCTATAGTCATATTCTACCATAGATAATTCACCACCTCCATCTTCGGCGGAATGAAATACTTTAATCTCATTATCACTTTCTATTTCTACAACATAGTCATAGAAATCTTCATTAGCACCATCGAACCAATCAGGCACATATTGTTCACCATCAACACCACCTGTATCCCCTAAACATCTTGTTAATCCTATTTCTTGAAATACATTCTCTTCTACAAGTGATGCTGAAAAAGTCCCTGATGCCTGTGATAGTGGGAAATCTACACCAATATTATAATTTAAATCACCAGTATCATTAAGTAATCTTAATCCTGTTTTGTCAAAATCACCAGTATTTGCTGTCCAGTTTACTGATATATTCGAAGCATTTTTACTACTATCAGCATTACGCATGGTATATTGATATCCCTCAAAATTCTGTGTTGAAGCATTTCTTTTTACAGCACAAGTAAAGCCTGGATTAACTGAAGCATCATTATTTTTTAGTAAGTTAGGATGACACATACTTCTATTACCCATTCTTTGTAGCAATTCGGCTACATTTTCTACACTACCTACGAAAAATTCATCACCATATTGAGCACTCCAACTTTCAGTATATAATATACTATTTGATGATACAAATGAATTTACCTGTCTATTGGTTTGTCCTGAAGTTAATTCTTCACCAAAATATATACCTGCTTGTTGTCCATTATTAATAGAAATAACACCATCTCTATTTATTTTTACTGATTGTACTGCTATTTCTGAATTAGCTGGGATCTTTAATGTATCCTGTAAATTATTAGTATAACTGAATGGACGATTAATACCATCAGTAAGTTGTCCTGCGTCATTTTCAGGAGTATTAGAAGTTATTAAAAGACTCATTATATATTTTATTAATATTATATTTTAAATTAAAAATATTTTATCATATTATTATGCCCAAGGTCACTAATATGAAACCTGTATTAAATAATGGACAACCTAATTCACCTTTACAATTTAAAGTGAAAGATAGTATTGCTCAAAGTAAAAAAGTAAGAAGTAAAGTTGTATTCGATTATACTGGTCTTAAAAAAAAGACGAATAAATAATTAATTAATAATCATTTATCAATAACATATTTTTCTCTTGTTCAAGTTTTAATAATTTTTTTAAATTATTTACTTGTTTCTGTAGTTGTTTTTTTGTATCGTCTTCATTTTTAGACACTTCTTTTTCTATCTTTTTTTTTATTTTTTCAGTATCTGTATTCTCTGATAGTTTGCTTATTTGATTATATAAATTTTCTTTACTTTGTTTTAGTTCTTTATTTATTTCTTCACTTCTGTGTAATTTATTTTCTAAATCTATATTATTTCTATCCATCTCTATATATTTATTTATTAAATCTTGATGTGGTTTCGTCTCAAGTAAATCACCTTTAAGTTTCATATAATATTCATTTTCTACTTGTCTAATTCTTTGATTACATTCATCTTTAACACCTTTTATTTCTAATAATACATCTTGATATTTATTTGATATATAATCCCAATCACTTTGTTTTACTACTTCGCTGGTATCTTTTTGTAAATCTCTTATTTTTTTCATGTATTTCACCTCATCTCGTATCATTGAACATAAACCTTCTACAAAATTATTGGATTGACTTTTATCTCTAATATATAGATTATCTTTATTATTAATTATATTGTTAAATTTAGTTCTTATATATTTCATTTGATCTTTTGTTACATCAATTCCATATATCATTTCTGTTATTCTTTCAACTTCATGGTCATCCATTTTATAATCTATATATTATAATAAAATAATCAATAAAACGCATTTGGGAAAATACCTATGAATGAATTGCCCTTTTTATTTATTCACTTTTTACTCTATAATTAACTACATTAAATATATCAAATAATAAATATCAGTACAAAATCATATTTTAAATAATTTCACTATTTCCCTTTAGTTTTAATACAATTTTACTCTATAATCATACTACATAAATATATTAAATAATAAATATCAGTATAAAAAGTTATAGAGTAAAAATGAATTGCCCTATTTTCTTGTTATAATTTATAATGTTGTGTCATGTGAATATTTTTTTTTTTAATTTATTTATTTATTTATTATTTTTTTGTTAGTATGAGTTATAAACCTATGAACCTTGAGAAAATAGGGAAATTCATAATCATACTGAAGAAATTAATAATTATTAAATTTGCTACTGAAATATGGAGTGAAACACGAGGGAATTAGTCCTTTTTTTGAGACCCTGAATTCCCCCCTTCCATGACAGATTTCATATCTGCTGGTAATTCTACATCTTCACCTAACATTTTATTATCATCATATAATACTTCTTCAAAAGACCTCAATGCTTTACCTTCTTGTATTTTTAGATATAAGAAATCATATTTTTTAGCAACAGCTTTGTGATATATTTTTAAAAACATTTCTATACTCTGAAAAGGTGGGTGAAATTCTTCTGCTATCTGTATTAATTGTTTATTATTTGTCTGTTTAAAAATGATAATATCGGTAGCATTATTTCTTAATATAGTATCAACAGATTTAAAATTCTGTGTGAATATACCCATTAATCCTATATTGTGGTGTCTATAGCGAGTAGCAAGGAAACTAATTTCATTATTTCTTTTCATGTTAGAACCTAAAATATCATCTAATAATAATGCTATAAAAGGCATATCTTTTTTTTCACCATATGATTTTTGTTTTTTTACTAAATCAGTAATCATACCATCTGTATAATGGTCTTCAACATCAAATGCTTTTAATAAGTATCGTGCTGTGGGGTCATTTCGCACGGTATTCGATATAATATGAACATTATCAAAATAATCCTGTCCATAAAATCCTTCATCATATGGTCTTAATAATAAGTTGTTTATTAATGTAGTCTTACCTGATTTTACTGCCCCTATACCTAGTAGTAAAGCAGGTGGTTTAATAAAATTAGGGTGAACTGGTTTAATACGCTTATCAGGTGCTTCTTCTTGAACTGGTATAATTGATGGTGCTTTCATAAACATTTTTTCACTCATTATATACAATATTAAGATTTTAATAAAAAATTATAAAAAATAATTAAAATATTTTATAGAAATATAATTAAAATGGATAAAATGCCTGAAGTAGTTATAGATTCTGATACAGAAGAAGAACAAGAAGTAGAAATGAATAT
>Ga0209535_1002449_pt1 | contig 12107 bp, 3 predicted proteins | sample LinPmetageLP28_FD_184041 | JGI IMG/M metagenome (GOLD analysis project Ga0209535, IMG submission 184041) | Marine viral communities from the Pacific Ocean - LP-28 (SPAdes) (version 2) | ecosystem: Environmental > Aquatic > Marine > Oceanic | place: Pacific Ocean | collected 2009-08-22
CCAGTTGTTCAGTATAGAGCTAATAGTGGCGCAACTTGGATAAACGCTACAGATATTAACGGTGAAGCTTCTAATCTTAATGGACAGTGGTTAGGTATAAAAGGTGGTATGACTAACAATAATGGTCCTGGTGGAGGCAACAATTTTGAAGTTACAAATAGCGGTAGTTCAAATCAAACTGGTACTAAAATACAAGTATTCGGTGTTGGAGGTTCTAGTAATGGTGCTGGAGAATATAGAATTATACAACCAAACCTTAATGGTACTAATCTTCAATTTCCTAGTTGTAGTGGCAGCGTAAGTTCTTCTACAACAATGACAACTGAAGTTGGTGATGCTAATTATCCTCAAATAGGTACAGGTCCGCTTTATTACGAGTATAGAATATCTGCAGTTGGCGGGAATTGTTCTAGTAGCATGCCTACAACTGTTTATGCTAGAGAAAGAATAACTAAATACGTTACTCAACTATATAGTAATACTAGTTTAACACAGGTAAAAACATTAACAAGTGGAATTTATAGATTCCAAAGACCTTCTATAAACTTAGAACAAAATAAAGACGGTGCTTATACAGCTACATTTAACGCTTCTGGACTTAGAACAACAGCGTCAAGTCCTTGTGTATATACTTAAATAATCAAGTGATAATATAATAATGGGTGCAATAATCGAAGTAGATTACTACAATACTTTTATTTTAAAAAAGACTATAGAAGGAACTAATACAATGTCTTGGAACGGTTCGTTTGGCGTTCCGCCCGGTGTTGACGGTGGTTATCCCGTAATATCCCCAGCTACTAATCAACCAGATAGTTGGGCTATTGAAGAATCACGCGTTAGAGGTGGTTATAATAATACAACTGTAGAGTTAGGACCAAGAGCTTTTATCGTAGAAGACGAACCTAATTCTTCTATAAGATTTAATAGTCTTATATATTCTGGTATTTATAATTCTACTACAGGTGTAAATGATACTAACGTTTTTTCTGTAGGTGATGACATAACTAAATCAGCTGACCCCGCGAACGGTAGTATACAAAAGCTATATGCTGAAGACACAAACCTTGTTATATTCCAAGAAAACAAAGTTAGTAGAGCTCTTATAGATAAAGATGCTATATACACTGCTGAAGGTAGTACATCTATATCAAATGTAAATACTACTATAGGTACTATACAACCGTTTATAGGTAATTTTGGTATTAGCCAAAACCCAGAAAGCTTTGCTGTGTATGGGTATAGAAAATATTTTACAGACAAAGATAGAAATGCTGTAATGAGATTATCAAGAGATGGTCTAACTGAAATATCTAACTACGGTATGATAGATTATTTTAGAGATCAATTTGATAATTTAGACCAAACAAATGATTTACCTGGTAAAGCTTTAGGCAGTTGGGATATATATAACAAGCAATATGTATTATCTTTACAACAAAACCCTAATGCTAACAACCCTACGTTTAACACGCTTAGTTTTGACGAACAAGTTTTAGGTTGGCCTAGCTTTTTTACATATGAGCCTGATCAGGCTATTAGTATTCAAAGTGATTTTTATACTTTTAAAGATGGATCTTTATATAAACATTATGTAGATAATTTTGATGCTGCTACAGGTTTGTATGATAGAAATACTTTTTATGGCGTGTCTAGTAATTCTTCTATAACATTCGTGTTTAACCCTAAGGTAAGCATGTCAAAAGTATTTAAGACTGTAAACTACGAAGGATCTAGCGGTTGGAAAATTAGTGAATATAAAGCTAGCAGATCTTTTGATTTAAATGATACTGCTAACGTGGTTTTAAGTAATGCAGCAGGTCTTTATGAAGAACAAACTATACAAGAGGTTATTATAACAAACGCAGGCGCAGCCTATGGCTTAGCAAACAACGTTAGTGTTTCTACAACTGGAGCTGGTACAGGTTTCTCTTGCAACATAACGCGGGTGTCTGGCACTGGCGCTATACAATCAGTTGTTATAAATCAAGTTGGTACTGGGTATAAAAACGGTGAAAACCTAACTGTTTCTGGTGGTAACGGCGTGGCTGTGTTGCAAATTGATAGTGTTAATACTTCAGTTTACAACGCTGGTTTCTACTTAAAAGAAGGTAAGTACTACGCTAGCATAGTTAATTCTAGCCCAGCTACTGCCGGCGAGGTTGTGTTTGGTGATGATATGACTGGTGTTAAAGGGTATTATGCTGTTGTTAAAATTGAAACAGGAAAAGTAAATGTTAATCAAAATATTGTAGACGCTAAAACACAGCCAATGGAATTATTTGCGGTTTCATCTGAGTATGTTGAATCAGCTTATTAAATAAAAATTATGGAATATATATTAGAAATATTACACAATGTCTGGTATGGACCAGATATTGAAGGGCTTATAAAAGCTGAACCTATTAGTATGGTTACGGCTGGGCTTATTATGGGTGGTGCTAGCTTACTTGGCAGTGTATTTGGTGGCATAGGAGCTGGTAAAAGAGCTAAGCGCGCAGCAGCTGAAAAAAGAAGACTACAAGGTAAATTAGAAGGTTTAGAAAATAGTAGACAACCTATTATAAATCCTTATAGTGATATTACTTCGCTGCAAGGTTTTATTACTGATACATCTAATATTGTTTCAAATCCATATGCTAATTTAAGTGTAGCTACGCAAGCAGCTGAATTCCAAGCTGAAGAAGCAGATATAGCTTTAGCAAATACTCTTGATACTCTTATGGCTACTGGTGCTAGCGCGGGTGGCGCAACAGCTCTTGCTCAAGCTGCTTTAAAAAGTAAACGAGGTGTATCAGCAGATATTGAAAGACAAGAAGCTCAAAACGAGCAATTAAAAGCTCAAGGGCAACAAGCTCAAGAACGTCTTCAAATGGCTGAAGCACAGCGTGTTCAAACCGCGCAAATGGGTGAAGCAGGGCGTATACAACAAGCAGGTGTTTTAGGTAAAGAGTTTGTTTACGGTCAAAAAGAACGTAGAGAAACAGAGAAAATGAATAGAGTTCAAGCTCAAATAACTGGGCAAGCGCAGCAAGAGGCTAACTACAGATCGCAACAAGCTTCTATGTTTGGTAGTGCTATTAATACAGTCGGTAGTTTAGGAATGACAATGATGATGCCCACGGGAAAACAGGGGACGGGGACGGTTTAAAACAATTAAAACATGGCAAACTTACCAAAATTTTCAGGGAAATACACTACAGCTGGAGCTTATGAAAGACCTCAAACTGTTTTAGATAAATCAGGTTTTATATATGCTAAAACATTATCTGACTTAGGGCAAGGTTTTAACAAAGCACTGCAAGGTGTTTTTGATAAACGCAATGCTGAAGCTTTACAAGCTAGAAAAAACGAAGAAGAAAACTATAAGTTTCAAACACAACAGCGGCAACAGCTAATTACTCAGCTTGCTAAAGCCGGTATTAACAATGATTCATTGTATAAACTTGGCTTTGATCTTATTAGTGCTAATTCTAAATTAAGTTTAGATATTAAGCAAGCGCAAAATCAAGAAGATCGTACTAAGTATATGAATCAGCAATCTAAAGTTATGCGTAAGCTTGGTGAATATCAAGGTCTTATAGCAGGTATACAAGACTCTGCAAGAACGTACAGCTCTGATGTTATTGAAAATCCTTCTAAAGTTGGTAATCAAGGCGGTGTGGCTACGGTAGGTACTGATGCAAATAAAGATTATAACTTAGGTATGCCAGCACTTACTGGTACTACTAAAAACGGTAGTTCTGAATATTATCTTGATAAAGATATGAACTTTAGAATAAGGCTTACTAGTGATCAGATATCTAAGCAAACAGAAAAAGGTTATATAGATCAAGACGCTGGTTTATTTTTATCTTTCGATCCTCTTACAGTACCTAACATAGATAAAGAAATAGGCGACACGCTTTTAGGTGCTGAAATTGTAGATAAAGATGGTAACATATCTCAAGAATATATAGACATAAAAAATGCTAAGTTTGTAACTAATAACCAAGGTACTATACGTTATGCTATAGAACCTACTAACGTAGCTGGTGCTATGGCTGTAACTCAAAATGCTAGAAATGCTATGATAAGTTCTTACTTGCAATCCCCTCAGAAAGCTCAGATTATTTATCAACAGATATTTGGTAATAACGAAAAGCTAGAAATAGGTGGTGGTAGCGAGAGCAGCATGTTTACACCTGAATCAGAAAGAAAATTTGTTGCTGCGTTTGATCAATACTTCGAAGCTCTTATACCTCAGACTAGAGTAGGTAAAGATCAAGCTGTTACAAGACAACCACCAGGAGGTAAAACTAATTATGAGATAGCTAAAAAACTTATAAATCAAGAGGGAAAAATACCTGATATACCAGCTCAACCTAATTTCTTTGATGTTAGCGGTCAACTAACAAGAGAAGGTAATAGGTTTAAAGAAGCTGTATCTACTATAGTAACAGGTAGTAATGGTAAACTTGTTGAGTTTGTAGAGTCTGAAAGAACTGGTGAACCAAGCGCAAGAGTTAAATATCCAGGTCAACCTGAAAGAGAAATAAGTTTAGCTGAATTTAGAAACAAAGATTTATTTGACGCTACAATACAAAAAGCTACGGGCGCTGGAACAAGCGGTTTAGAGACATATTACGATATTAATATTGAGTAAAATTAAATATAATGGCTAGAACTAAAGAGCAAAAAGATCAGTTGAAAAGTTTGGTAGATCAATTAAGATCTGAAGGTTTATCTACAGATGAAATACAGGCTAGAGTTGATGAGCAAAAAGCTAAGTTTGACGCTGAGCAAACAACTACTGTAGAAGTTACAGACGAAATACAAACTGAACCTAAGGGAAAGACAAACGATGTTGCAACAGTGGATGCGGCTGTGACATCGGGACCGGACACAGCATCCGAGAGTACGGAATTAGAATCGGTAGATACTTCTGGGGAATTACAACCAGGTGAGCAAGGTTACTATAGGCAAGAGCGTATAAAAGGTAGACCAGTTAAAGAAATTAGAGCTGAAAACTATAAAGCTTCCGGTATAGATAAAAAAGTTAAAACAAAAAAAAATGAAAATGGTGAATTAGTTTTTGGAGACCAAAGAGATTTAACAAAACAAATAACTGATTATCAAAACCAGCTAAAAGATTTTATTAATGCTCAAGGTCAATATGAAAGCTTTTCTAGTTATTCTAAAGAAGAAAGAGCTAATTTAGCAGACAAAGTTGTTGCTAAGCCTAATTACAACAAAAAAGTTTACAATAAGTCTACTGATACATATGAAATTGAGCCAACAAAAGAATTTTTAAATCTTGTAGAGTCTTATATGCCTAATGATATGGAACTTTACAAAACTCCAGAACAATGGTCAGAGGCTTTAAACCAAGGTAGAACACAAGCTTTACAAAACGATCCAGTTTTAAAAACGGCTTTAGCTGCTCAGGCTAAATTAAATTCTGACAAAATAAACACTTATGCAGAAACATTAGGTGGTAAATACGATTTAACAACTGTTGAAGGTGTTAACGATGCTAATTCTGATTTAGACAAGTTTATTCAAAAAGAAATTATATTACCTTTTGAAGGATCAGATTTGTTTGAAAACATATACGAACAATATGCAGACGTAGCAGGTTCTATATTAGCTGATAAAAATAAAGAATACGCTAGAGCTCAAGATTCTTTTTTAGATGAAGGAGGTTTAAGTGAATTTGCTTTAGTAGAAGGAGCTGTTAAAGGTTATAAGCAAATGGCTTTAGGTTTAAGACAAGCAAATTTAAGTAAATTCCACGGTGATATAATCGATATTGATAGTGAAACAAGTAATATACAGACTAAAATAAATAACGGTGATTTATCTTTAGAAGATACTGTTGTAGAAAATGGCCAAAGGATAACTATTGATAAAAAACTACAAAAACTATCTAAACAAAAAGACGATAAATTAAGACGTATAGTTAAAAACGTAGAAAAAATATCTGAAAAAGAAGAAGAGTTAGGTTTGTTTAAAGAAGCTGACTTTGATAATCTTACTTTTGAAGGAGCTATGATAGGGCTTGGCGAAGCCATACCTCAAATAGCTGCGGCTGGTGCCGCTGGTACTATTACAGCTGGTGCTGGTCTTACGCTTATATTTGCTCAAGAATACGGTAGTAATTACTATGATGCTATAACTAGAGGTTTAGAACAAGATGGTTTAGAGCCTACGGTTGAAAATATAGCCAAAGCCGTTGAGCAAGGTAAGTATTCTAATAGAGCGGAAGCCGCTGGATTTGCCGCTGTTCAAGCTGGTTTAGAAAGAGTAGGTGCTACAGGTGTAATGAAAGGTTTTGCTAAAGGTATAGGCCTTGGAACTGACTTAAAAAAAGCTACAGCATCTTTATACAAAGGGGAGATAAAAAACTTTGCGAAACAACTTCCTAAAAAAGTAAAATCAATAACCATTAGTGGTAGTGGTGAAGCGTTAACAGAAGGAGGTCAATCACTTGGCAGTCAATTAAGTCTTGCTGTTCAGCTAGATCAACCATTGTCTACGTTTATAAACCCTGAAGAAATAAAAACTTCAATGCAACAAGGTGGTTTAGTAGGTACTATATTACCGTTTAGTGGTAGAGTAGCTGGTCAAAGCGGCATAGAGCTTAGAGCTATGGCAAGAGATGTATCTACTAAATTTAATTTAAGAGACGCTAAACAAATAAAACTTGTTGACGGGTTTTTTAAAGAAGCTGAATCTAGCTTAGCTAGTCTTAGAGATCAAGGTATTATAAGCAAAGAAGAGTATAGTGAGCAATCACAAGAACTTGCTAACGCTCGTAATACTGGTATGAAAATACCTGAATATTTTTCTACTCAAGATAAGCAAAGATCTTACGATCTTATATTAGAAAGAGAAAAACTTGAAAAAGAAGTCAAGCAAACAGATAAAGCTCTTGCTGTTGAACAGTTAAACAACATAGAAACAATAAACGAAGAGTTAAATAGAATAGCTAGATCAGAACAGCCGGTTGCTGAAGCTATAGCTAAAACTCAAAAAGCTAAAACAGCTGCTGGAGCTGACGTGATAGCAGAGCAATTAGGTATTAAACCTATTGAGAGATATCAAACTCAAGAAGAAGTTGATGCTAGAAAAGAACAATTAAGAAAAGAAAATAAAAATCTCAATGTATCAGCGTCTGCTAGTTATGGTAACGCTTACACTTTAGATGATGGCTCTACTGTTATAGTTATAAATGAGCAAATTGCAAAAGAAGATAATGTTTACACAACAGATCAGCATGAGGTATTACACCCTTTAACGCGGCAGACCTTTGCTAATAACCCAGAAGCTGCTATAGCCTTTGGTAAATCTTTGTTAGAAGAATTAAACAATAATCCTAAAGTTAAAATAAATAATCCTGCATTTCAAAAAAGACTTTTAGACTATGTACTAGCCGGAAAAACAGAGGCTGAAACAATGGAAGAAGTTTTAAATCTTACAAGTGAAGCTTTGTCCGATGGTAGTATAACTATAGAAGAAAGTACATTGGTTAAAATAGGTAACTACGTACGCAAGTTTTTAAGAGATGCCGGCGTGTTGAGTATTAAATTTAATTCAGGTAAAGATGTATTAAGCTTTATTAGAGACTATAATACTACTATAGAAAAAGGTAAAGGTTTAGGTAAAGCTGCTAAGGCGGTAGCGACTGAAGGGGCTAAAGGTAAACTAGTAACAGAGACTACAACTGAAACAACAACTGGTCCAACAGAATCAGCATCACTTAGAATATACCAAGAAGTAGAAAGCCAAAAAAAAGATTTAATAAATCCTGAAACTAAAGCTGGTACTGCTCTTATAATAGCAAACGACTTAGAAAACGAAGTTGACAGAAGACTAAACTTAAATATAGATCCAAAAGATAAAGTTGATATTATTAGAGATTTTATAGTTGATGATACTAGAGGTTTATATGGTTTGTTGTTAAAGTACGATGAGAATAGAAACGATAGTATAATGGGCTACCTAAACTCTAGCACTCCTGGTGGCAAGCTATTAGACGCTAGGCTTATAGAATTTTACCAAGACAATCCTAGGTACGAAAACATTATACAGTCTACAACAGATGAGGCTGTTCAACGCAAGGTAGAAAGTATTACAACTGAAGAAACTTCGACGCCTGAAGCAGAGGTAGTTACAAGAAAGCTTATTGATTCCAGAACCTTTGGGCCAGCTGCTGGTGTAAGCATAGATAATGTTGTTACAATAAAACAAGGTGAAAAGCCTTCATTTAGAGAGCTTGCTGAGCAAAACTTAGATGAAGTTTCTACCAAGGTGTTTAATGTTCCTGGTAAAAAAATACGAGGCAGAGCTACATTGACAGATGCCGAGGCTAAGTCTTTACAAAGATTATTTGTTGATCCTAATAACGTTAGAAAGCTAATTAAAACAATGCCACCATACAATGTTGCTGGTAGTGAAACAGTTATAAACGAGCAGGGTGAAACTATAGACGTTTCTAAAGGGTTTAAAGGTAAATCCATAGGTTTATCAAGTAAGTTTATTAAAAAATATTATCAACCTGTTACTAAAGCAATACCAGGTATATCTAATGCTAAAGGTAGAAGTTTAGGTTTAACTACACAAACACAGGTATATGAGCTTAAACCCGAATACAAAGGTAGAATTAGTAATGAAGTGGTTAAGCAAATACAAGATGACGTGGGCGTTACAGAGTCTGGTGTACCAAATCAAAAAATATCTGCTGAAAACAGAAGTAAGTATGGTACTACTTTAACTGGCTTTTCTAAAGCATATTTAGCTAATGCAATCAATGCTGCTGGTAGAGGAAAACAAACTACTAAACAAGAGCAAGCAGATACTGGGGCTGGTAAATCTAGAGACGCTGCTTCGCTTAGAAGAGTTAGTCCAAATGTTTTTATGGGTCAAATAAACGCAGACACAGACTTTGCTTCATATAATATAGATTACAACAAGACTTTAACAGAAATATTAAAAGGTACTGGTGTTAAAAAAATAAACATGAAGACACCAGAAGGTAGAAAAAGATTTCTACAATTTGCTGTTGATAGTGGCTTTACTAAAGAAACACCTCCAAGTTTTTGGAGAGCTTTAGCTTTTACAACTGAAAACGCTTTAACGCTTCAAGATATTAGAGATCTAAAAGAACAAGGTCCAGAAGCTTACAACACAGTTTTTACAGAGTCAGACGTTTTAGGTGATTTAAGAGAGTACACTGGTAATTTACCTTTTAAAAACACTGAAGAAGCCCAAGCATGGATTGATGAAACTGGTTTAGAAAACTTTGCTAGTGAAAAAGATTCACCAGGATTTGCAGCTATGCTTAAAAAAGAAGGGGTTTATAGTCAAAAACTTAGACTAGATAAATCTTTAAATGATCCTGTTTTTGTTCAAAGACAAGATGATTCTATAGATCAACTAGGTAAGTTGTTTGAAATATTACAAAATAATGTAATGAGAAACTCAGACGGTACTATGAACTTTGATGGAGTTGCTTTCACAGGTGCTTTACTTTCTTCTAGCTCATATGGTCAAGGTCATTTTTTAAGAACAGCAGCGCCTTATAGATTTTACGAAGAAGGTTACATGGACACTGGGTCAAGTCAAAACACTTTAGAGCATACACTTCCAGCTACAATTGTTGGTAAGTATTTATTTGTTCAAGCTCTTGATGGTTCTGTTAGTAAAGCTTTTGAAGGAGTAAGAAAAAATTATTTTCAAGGACCACTCTCGAAAACAAATGATAAAAAACTTAAAGGTATATCTGATATAGATGAAAAGTTTTTTGATTATATAGATCAAACGCCTGAGGGTTGGATGATAACAGACAACATTTGGGCTAGATATTTTAATATGGATGTAGCTAGCAATAGATTTGGGATAGATCCAAATACTATAAAGCTTACAGGTGGTAAAAGTGTTTTTGATATATATAACGTTGATGCTACTGGTAGTAAAATTTCTGATGTTAGCAATTTATCTAGACAAAAAGCTTCTGTTATAAATAATTCTAAAATAATTGGACCTACTAGAGAAAGATCAAGTCTTAGAAAATCAATGCCTAACACACTAGACAACATGTCTAATCTAGATGCTGATGCTAAACAAGCTAATAAACAGTTTTACGATAGTCTTGATCTTAACAAAGAGTTTAACGATATACTAGAAGTTAAAACAGGTATTGCATCAGAGAAAAGATACAAGCGCGTTAAAGCAGAAGTTGTTGGCGCTAACAAAGGTAGATTCCAGTTCTTTATACCACCGTCAGCTGAAGACTTTACGGGTTTGTTATACTCAACACTTGCTAAAGGCAAACTTGGTGATGCTCAAATGGCTTGGTACAAGAAGAACTTGCTAGATCCATATGGTAAAGCAATGAACGAATTATCATCAGCTCGTATAGCTATGATGAATGACTATAAGTTTTTAAAGAAACAATTAGGTATAGTGCCTAAAAATCTACGTAAGAAAGTTCCAGGTGAACCGTTTACACAAGAGCAAGCTGTAAGAGTTTATATATGGGGTAAGCAAGGTATGACTGTTCCAGGTATTAGTGAGACTGATATGCAAGAGCTATCTGAGTTTGTAGAAAGTAAAGAGGATTTAAAAACTTTTGCAGATCAACTGATGTATATACAAAAAGGTGATCAATATGCAGGACCTAAAGAAGGTTGGCCAGCTGGCACGATTACAACTGACATGCTTGAAAGCTTAAACACTACTAAGCGTGCTAAAGCTTTAGAACAATGGCAGGCTAATGCAGATGAAATATTTAACGAAGCAAACCTAAACAAACTTGAAGCTGCGTATGGTAAACCATATCGCTTAGCTATGGAGAATATGCTACAGCGTATGAAGTCTGGTCGTAACAGAAACTTCCAAGGCGACACACTTACAGGTAGATTTACTGACTGGGTTACAGGTAGTATTGGTACTATAATGTTCTTCAACACAAGATCTGCACTATTACAAACAATATCTAGTATTAACTTTGTTAACTTCACTGATAACAATATACTAGCTGCAGGTAAAGCTTTTGCAAACCAGAAACAATTTTGGTCTGACTTTATGACGCTTATGAACTCTGACTTCTTGAAAGAACGTCGTGGTGGTTTACGTATCAACGTAAGTGAAGCTGATATTGCAGACATGGCTAAAAAAGGTGGAGCTAAAGGTGTTATAAATAAACTACTTGAGTTTGGTTTTACGCCTACACAAATCGCTGATAGCTTTGCTATTGCATCTGGTGGTGCTACGTTTTATCGTAATAGAATAAAGTCTTTGAAAAAACAAGGTATGACAGATGCTGAAGCTGAAGCTCAAGCGTTTGTAGATTTTAGAGAGACAGCAGAAGAGTCACAGCAATCATCAAGGCCTGATAGAATATCTATGCAGCAAGCAGGTCCATTAGGACGTCTTGTATTAGCTTTTGCTAACACACCAGCTCAGTATGCTAGACTTATAAAGAAAGCTGCTAGCGATCTTAAGAATGGCCGAGGCGATGCTAAGACTAATATAAGTAAGATTATATACTACGGTGTAGCGCAGAACCTATTGTTTAACGCGCTTCAACAAGCTTTGTTTGCGTTTGCGTTTGATGATGATGAAGAAGATACAGAAGAAAAGCAGAAAAAATATGTTGGTATAGCCAACGGTATGATGGACTCGCTATTAAGAGGTATGGGAATTGGTGGTGCTGTAGTTTCAGTAGGTAAAAACGCTATCATACGTATTATAAACGAGATGGAAAAGAAACAACCTAAGCTTGAAAAAGTAGGTTATGAAATTACTAAACTATCTCCACCTATATCTGCTAAGCTATCGCGTATAAACCAGGCAGCTAGATCTTATCAATGGGATAAAAAAGAAATGATGGAAAAAGGTTGGAGCTTAGACAACCCGGCTTATTTAGCTAGCGCTAATGTTATAGCAGCACTTACTAACATACCGCTCGATAGAGCTGTAAAGAAAACTAATAACGTAGTACAAGCCACATCACAGGATCTAGAAACTTGGGAACGTCTAGCTTTGCTAGGCGGTTGGCAAGACTGGGAAATTGGTATTGATAAGGAAAATAAAACTAACAAACCATCTTCTAGAAAATTTAA
>Ga0209535_1002450_pt1 | contig 12105 bp, 5 predicted proteins | sample LinPmetageLP28_FD_184041 | JGI IMG/M metagenome (GOLD analysis project Ga0209535, IMG submission 184041) | Marine viral communities from the Pacific Ocean - LP-28 (SPAdes) (version 2) | ecosystem: Environmental > Aquatic > Marine > Oceanic | place: Pacific Ocean | collected 2009-08-22
TTTTACTGTACTCTTTCATGAAGTTGAACGCGTCTTCACCTGTTGTTATACTTAGCTTTTTATAAGCAGTTTGTTTATTAAATATACTAGCTACCTTGTTTTTTATACCGTCAAAAAACCCTTTGTTGTTTTGATAAGTAATATTGTTACTGTCATCTTCTATTATGTCAGAAAGTATTGTAAACCACTCGTCTGTTGTGTTTAAAAAATCTTTATCTGCAGCTATTTCGCTTTTGTAATTAGCTGTTAATCTTAAATTTATCTTATCAACAACACCTTGACCAAGATTTGTTTTTATTTGATTTTTAAATTCTGATATTAAAACTTTTCTTTCTGGTGTAGTCATTTGTTTTAAAGCACCTCTCATAACACCGTGTAGTACTTCGTGCGATCCAGCTTGCAATGCACCGTACCTCATAGCTGCTTGCTCGTTAATCATTATTGATGTAGTTCCATCAGCGGACCTAACTACGTTTACAGCATCGGAGTTGTTGGCACCTTCGGCTAATTCGTTTGCTCTAGCTTCAATTTGCTTTGGCGTCATGCCAGATAAATCTTCTCCAGCCATAACTCTTTCTACATAAGCTTTAACAAAGTCGTTGTTATTTGAAAAACTTTGATAAGGATCAAATCCTAGCTGCTCGCTACCAACCTCAGCAAATTGTTTTGTATTTCTTAACAATATACTTTGCTTATCTTTTCTAGCTTGTTGTTTTGTTTTTTCAACTGATTTTTCTACAGAACCTCTACGATCAACAGCTGTATATTTTCCTAACACCTCGTTTATCTGCTCTTCAATAACACTAAGTTTTTCATCGGCGTTTACAACTTTAAATATACCCTTTTTTTTAGCGTTAGCTTGTGCTTCGTCATACTGCTTGTTTAAATCTACTAATTTTTTTCTATCAGACTCTTCAGTTATTTGAGAATCTATTTGTGTTTCGTTATAAGTATCGGTTTGTTTTTGCTTTATAGCTTCGTCTAAGTTAACGTCTCCAGTTATTTCTATTTCTATTTTGTGAAAATCTTCTGGTTTTATTTTACCATTGTTAGCTTCTTCAAGTAATTTAGAAACTTCTTTTCTATTAGACTTTTTACCGTTAACAATGTAGTCTTTTTTTGTTAGTAAATCAGCAACGTTAACAACACCTTTAGTTTCAGCTACACCTTCTAGCAAAACCTCTGCTATGTCAAACTCTTGACCAGCAACAACTTGACCAGTAGCTTCACCAACCATACCTCCAGTAGCCTCTAAACCTGTCACAGCTACAGCTGTTCTTCTTACGCTTTTTCCAGCTGCCCTCATAGTTTTTGCTAAATTTCTAGATAATCCAGCAGTTAAACCTTCAATAGCACCAATAGCAATACCTCTTGCTAAAGCTCTACCTTTGATGTTAGACATAACATCTTTATCTTCTATTATGTTCCTTATATTTTCTTTAGAAAATTCTTTATCACCAAGCTCTTCTTTTAACAATGAAGAAAAAGTAGTTGCTGTTTCTAAAGAACCACTAATACCTGCAATTGCACCCCCTAAAGTTCCAACTATTGGTATAAAACTACCAGCTGTAGCTCCAGCAACACCAAGAGCTGCTGCTTCTTCAGAGTCAAAAACAGTTCTAGCTAAAGCGGCTGCAGAGCTAATTATAACTTGTGGTATAACTTGACCTCTAGTTTCTATCATGCCTTTCATAAACCCAAAAACACCTCCTCCAGCTTCGTTTTTTATTTTTTCATACTGTTGCATTTCGTCAGAAACACCAGATTCTTTTATTCTAATATCAGCATTTATATAAGCTTGTATATCTTCGTCTGTAACGTTTTTACCAGAAAAAACATCAAAAGTTTCTTCAACAGAAGCGCCTTGAGCAACACCTTGACCAGCGGCTCTATAAAGATCTCCAAAGTAATCTGTAACAACGTTTTTACCAAAAATACGCTCTATTGCAGTGTCTTTTTCTGTAGTTTTAGAAGTGTTTGTTTTCTCAATATCATTTTCTCCAGACAACGCAACGTCGCTATTAACATTGTCAACCCAAGTTTTTGGATCGCTTTTAGTGTAGTTGTTTTCTCTAAGATAGCTATAAACATTTTTCTGCACCTCAGGACTTTCGTAAAAGTTAGATTTCCAAGTGTCAAAATCACTTTCAGTCTTATTATCTTTAGAAAGCGTGTTCCAAATGTTATTTAATATCTCGCTCATATATTATTTAATTAACCTAAGTTAAGTGAATTTTCTGATTTAGGCTCAGCTTCTGCAGAGTTATAACCATATCTTTTACTCATAATTCCAATTGAATTAGCAACTGTATCTTTGTTAACTTCTATAAACTCACCAGCAGCATCGTCATAAACAAAGTATTTACCGTTTTCTCTTTTATGAACAACACCGTTCCAAGAAGTGTCTGTTGGGTAATCTTTATTGCTATTTAAAAGAGCAACAGTTGGATCAATTGAAGCCTTTGGAACACTTTGCTTGCCTATTATGTAGTTGCCAGATTTGTTGTTAGGATTATTTTCTATTGACCCTTTGCCATCGTTGTATTTACTTTGTAAATAACTATCACTATACCAAGACGCAGCAACTTCTTTAGCTGTTTCAAAATCAAAAGTGTTAGAGTGTATGTTTGTTAAAGAGTCTAGTAATATTTGTTTATTTTCGTCAGAAACAAAATCGTTTTTATCTACAGTACCACTACCATCTGTATCAAACTTTGTTGGGTTTATTTCTTGTAAAACTTTATGTATGTTTTTGTTATTATATATAGCTTCTACAAAAGATTCGTTTCCAAAAGTTGAAGAGTTTATTACTGTTGCAAACTTTTTTTTACCTTCAGGTCCACCCCAAAGATTTTTAACCTGCTGTATGTTACCACCTCGATCAAAATCTAAACCACTATTACCTCTTTTCTCTTGATTAAGACCAATTTCACCTATAGCACTTGTTGTTTCAGCATTTTTTAAAATCAACTTATCAAATAACATGTTAGAATTAGTTGCAAATCCATCAACAACAAAATCTAAATCACCATTTTCTTTCCAATTAAATTCAATATCACCATACTCACCGTCTTTCTCCCATATTCTACCAAGTATATTTGTAAACTCAGGGTCAGAAGCTGTTTTGTCTAAAGTATCACTTAAATAAGCTTCACCATACTTGCTAAAACCAGCGGCTAGTTTGTTTATAGTTTTAACAACTTTTTGAATTTTAATTTTTACTTTGTTCTCTTCATCTTTATTTCCATTTGCTGCAAGAAACTCTTGTTTTAAAGATTTTAAGTGGTCTATATTAGCTTGACCCATGTTGCCGAGCTGGTCTTCAGATGCCAAACTATTAAGCATTTCTTCTGTATTACCAGCAACATTTTCCCAAGCTTCGTTGTTTTGAAGTTGTTTTTGTTTAAACGTTTCTGCAATACCAGCCATTAAGTTAACAGGTATGTTAACCATAGATTCGTAATACTTTGTTTTATCTGGACCTACTCTTGATAAAGCCTCTTTTAAAGAAGCTGATATTAAACTTTGATCTGCTGCCATATTATGAGTAATTAAATGTTTTATTTTTAAAATCTGTTCCGCTAAAAGCGTCAACAATACCTTGTGTTGCTTTTGCGTTTGCTTCTGCAGCAGAACTTCTTGCGCCATACACATTTTGTTGTGCTTGTTGGTAGTTTTGATTAGCGCCAGTTGCTTGGCCGTATTGAATACCAAGTAAAGTTGATTGTAAGTCTGCATATTTATTTTGCACCGCTTCATTACCTTTTTGAACTTGCAACTGTCCTTCAGCAGCCATTCTTTGGTTAGCAGATTCTTGCTGACCTATACCAGCAGATATTCTTTGTGTTTGTAAAACACCTTGATTAGCTAAAGACTGTGCTAGAACACCTATACCACTTGCACCGGCAGCACCTTTAAAGTTTTCTAATAAATCTGCTCTTTGCTGATTACCTTGTTGTGCTTGAAACTCTGCTTGTTTTTGATTTACAGTGAGATCTGCAAAAACGTTTTCAGAATAAGCATTAGTAAATGATTGAGATTTATATTTATCCATTTGGTTAGCTAACAAGGCTTGCTGCCTTTGTTGTTCCTCAAAAGATTTTTGCATATCTTCACGAGCCATACGTATGTTTCTTCTACCTGCTTTTGCAGTAGCCATACCTCCTATTACAGAAGCTGCTAGTGGAATCCACCAAGCCATTATTTATTTATATTTTTAAAATTCATAATATATTCTTTGTTATTTATAATTACACTTTTTATGAGTTATTTACTACTTTGTACTATTTCTGAGTTAACAGCATAAAGCTCAGCTTGAGAGGTTGAGTTGTTAGTCATTTTTACTTCCGCATAGTACCCAGTTAAACCAGAAACATTAACAGTATTATCTTTAGAAAATAAAAGCATTTTATTGTCTAAATCATCTGTGTCTACTACTGTTGATCCAACATCTACAGTTATAGTATTTGTTGAAGTGCTAATTGCGTCAACATTACCTAAAGAAACTATGGTTGAACTATTACTTTGAAAACCCCCAGCGGCAGTTGCTAAAGAAACCGTGTAAGCAGTATCACCCACACTTAGCGATTGATTTAAACTATTTGCTATTGTTACTGTTATTGTTGCCATGTTTTATTTTTTTAAGAGACTGTTAAAACAGTGTCTAAGTTAAAAGTTATTGTGTGGTCTTTATTTCCTATGTTGTTTACTGTTATGTTAAAAAGTATATTAGCACTTCTGCTACTACCAGTAAAAACTAAAGGCGTGTTGTCATCTAAAGTTTGATTAGCACTTAACAACAACCTGTGGTCTGTACTTTGATGTGTGTTTGCGTCAACATGAGGAGCTACAACAGTTGCGTCAATACCTAAACCACTAACAAAAGTTGTAGCCGCGGCTTTTATTCCGTTTTCACTATCAATGTTAACAATTTTGCTATTACTAACAGCTCCATTAACAGCTGTTTTTACAGGACTTAAACTTGCTGCTTTATAAATATAACCTGTAGCAGCACTTACGTTAGCTAGTTTAAATTCGCAACCACTTATTAACTTACTAATTGACGAACCGCCATAGGTAAAAGTAATACTAGCGTCGTTAGCCATACCACCACTACCTTGTGCGTTTTGAGAAACACTAACAACAATTGATTTAGCTTCTCTACTAATAGAAACAATTCTTGGAGCTCCAGTAACACCTGTGCCTGTAAAACTCATACCTACAGCCAAGCTATCAACATCGTCTAAAAGAACTGTTGTTCCAGCGCTTTGGTTACCGTTTTTAACTTTAACAATGCTTGATCTAAAGTCTATATCACTAACGCCACCTTCATTAGCTCCATAACCTCTAGCAAAAGTAAAAGAATTTGCAGACAAGCTTAAGTCCCAAGAAACTCTTTTTGTTATATTTTGTTTAGAGTTTCTTTCTGCTTTAAACACAACGTCGCTAGGTAAAGAATTATAGTGGCTAGAGTTTGAAGTAGAGGCTAATGTTAATGTAACTGTTATTATTTTATATTGGTTTATAGTAACAGTTGATTTAAACTGATCTGTAGAGTCTTGTATGTTACTGTTTAGTGTTGTTCCTAAAGAAACATTAGGTGACAAAACTATAGTGTATATATCGTCACTAGCAACCTCATCAAAGCTAACAACACCGTTATACACGCCAGAGCTGTCTATCACTTGGTTTGTTAGTTCTGTAGCTGTTGAGGTAAAAGTGCTTGTTGTAAAATTGTAAGTGTCACCATTAGATCTTGTTATTTTTAAATTAAAATAAGCTAACTCAGTACCTTTTACTACAAAACTTCTATTACCACCAAAAGACTGTAAATCAGAGGAGTCTATTTCAAAAGACTTAACTTCAATTAAATTGTTTGAATTTAAAATGTTTTTTGTAGTCGGTAATGCTTTTGTTTTGTGTTCAAAAGAAATCATGTCACCAAGAGAGTTTACAGTGTTTGTGTATTTTATTACAAAAACTTTAGAAGTTGTTCTGTTAGAAGCGTCTTTAGTTGTGGTTTCTGTTATTTTATATGCTGATTTATAAGGACTTTTTATAGAATAAACAGGTTGTTTATAATAATAATAATCAGTAGAAGCTGTAAAAGTTATTGTAGCAACCGTAACTTGAGTAGCACTGTTAGGGGTTAAGGCGTAGTTTGTTTTTGAAAAAAAACTACCAGCAACAGTAGAAGCTGTTACATTACTACCAGCAGATATAGAAACCGCATGGTTTAAATCTACTTGTGTAGAAGTATTTAAATTTATTGCTAAAGCCATATTTTAATTTGCTGTTGTGTGAGAAGATATAACACCTAAACCTTGTACTGTAAACTCTCCAGTATCAAGATTACTTAAAGTTGTTGCATCTCCTTTTACATAGTTATACCATTTACCTTCTTTTTCTATAAACTCGTTTACCTTACCGCTTTGTTTGTCTGTAGATATTGTTGCGCTCCAACCTAAAACACTTGTTAAATTATAGTATTGCTCGTCTAAAATATTTGTATTTGAACTAACACTAGACTGAGTTCCTTCGTAACCTAACGTTTTAAAAGTTTTAATAATGCTAGATGAGTTGTTTAAAAGCAAAGTAATATCAGATTGGTATTGAATTCCGTAAAAATTGTTGTTTGTTGTGTTTTTATGATGCCACCAAACTCTAGCGTTGCCACTTTGGCTAGCAAAGCTATAATAGTTATTTGAAACACTTAACGCTTGTTCTGGAATAAAAGATTTAAAACTTGACCAACCTTTAACTTCTTCGCTGTAAGAAATAGTTGTGTTAGAACTTCCTTTCAAAGTAACATTATACTCATCTTTAGAAGCATCGTAACTACCAATAACACTTGTTGCTGGTTTTAAGTTGTCTTTAAAATAATCTTTCATACCGTAATCAGATATAGGTGTTAAACCATCCATTGACAATCTTAAAACAGCTCCTCTTTGTTTGTCTGTAAAATATATTCTATAAGACTCAACTGCAAAAGACTCTGGGTTTGTAGATATACCATAATTACCAGCAAAAGGTATTGTTTGGCCTAACACGTTTTCAGTGGCTGTTAAATTTGTATTACCATCAGCATTGAAAACAGCATCTTTATTAGACAATATTCTTAAAGCTTTATCTTCGCATAAAGCTACTAAATCAGAGTTTCTAGCATATAGCTTTTGTATGCTACCGTATTCTGGATTTATTTCTTTTGTTATTTTTTCAGCAATAATAAATTGATTTAAATTATTTACCGATGTAGTATTATTATATAAACCAGAATATATTAAACCGTATCTTCTTCTATCTTCTTTGTAGTCTCCTTCAAAAGTTGCAGAAACTATAGCGTTTTTATCAACAAAAACTTGGTTAAAGTCGTCTTTTATTCTATTAGATTCAACACCGTTTCCAAAACAATAACAATTAAACCAAGGAAGTTCATGAGATTTATAATGTTCACCAACTGTTATAAAATTGCTAGCTTCGTAATAAATTTCTAAACCTTCATCTGTTTTAGGTTTTGTTTCAAAAATAGCTGGGTTAGATGATATTAACTGATCTTCGTTTTCTATAGAAGCTTCTAAAAACTCTATAAATTGAGAAGAGTCTTCACCCATTAAGTTAAGATCTACGCTATTAGTTGTGTTTAAAGGGTTGTAATTAGTCAAGTCTACAGGGCTATTTCCGTTTATATCTTCAATTTCCATAACCCAAGTAAGCCTTCTGTTTGTTGCTCTTCCAAAAAACTCTAGCTCTTTATTTAAAGTGGCAATACCCGCTATATTAGCATCACCATCATCATTAGTTTTATCTGAGTTAGTAAACGGAATTGTTAATCCATCACTTCCTCCTTCGTCTACCGTAGTCCATTTGTGCAATGTAATTAAACCTACATTTTTTAAAACACTAGGTCTAATAATAGCTCTAGAATTTCCTGAATTACTTCCATTTCGACTAGATGCTATAGCAATAATATCATCGTTAGCTCCAAAAGGATATGGAGTGTGGTTGTATCTTTTTTCTTGTCTTAACTTTTTAATTTTATAAATAGTTTTAGATTCATCGCCACTAAATCTAAACTGAGAGCCATTTCTTAACTTATTAACAAAAAGTTGCTCGTTTAAATTGCTATTGTTGTTTGACTGACCTACAGACCAAGCGTTATTATAGCTTGATGGAGTTTCAACATCTTTTAACTCAATATCCAGCAAAGAGCTAGAAGCGTTTATTTTTGAATAAGAAAGCTCCATGTACGTTTTTTCAGCTTCAAAAAATGGATCAAAAGCTTGGTCAGAAGAATTTGCTTTAAATATACCTCTACCAAATCTTGATGGTGATTGAAAAGAAGAAGTTACTCTAGCACCGTTTATTGTCGTGTTATTAAATTGGTGGTCCCAATAACCAGGTGATTGATAAACGCCTTTAGCGGGGTCATTTTCGTTTAAAGGCTGAGTGCCAACATAACGAACTTGATCTATAAAAAAGTTATTACTAGCTTCTTCGTTTAACGGTGGGTTATTATATGCGTTGTTCCCAGTTTGTAAAAACCTTAATATTCTACCCCATTTTGCAACAGCGTATTCAGACATTACAAGAGTGTATTGGTTTGACGTGTTAGTTGGTGATAATGTTCCTCTAGCAGGACTATATCCACTATCACCAGATTCATCATAATATCTATTACTTGTATTTATTGTAAAAGGATATTTTAAACCACCACTATTACCTCTTGTATAACCACCAGTTTGAGAAGGGTCAGCATTGTGTATTAATGAATCTTCAGTAAACACCCTAACGTCATTATCACCGGTTGTAGTACCATCAGTGCTATCACTATCTTTTTGGTATCTAGTAGCTGTACCAAAATTAACACCAACAACAGTGTCATCAGAAGAGTAAAAAACATCTGATCTAGCAACCACCGTGTCCGCCTGAGCTTGAGTTAAAACAAAGCTTTCTATATCACTGTCTTTTGCTATTTTTACAAAAAACTTACCGTCAAACTCAGGTCTTTCAACAGTTTCTTCTTTTACAAATGAAACATTTATTTGAGAGTTAATAGCTCCACTATCCATTATCCAAGAAGCATCAAACTCTGTTATAGACCTGTTTAAATGTAAAAAATAAAAATCATCACCTGAAGTTGAATTAACGGTAATTGAGTCTATTTTTTTCCAAGCAGTTTTCTGTGCGTCTCCATCAAAAAATCGTAACAAAACATTGCTTAATCCATCTAGAGCAGCACCATTTTCATTTTGAATCCAAATTTCTTTTTTTATAGCTAAAACACTTTGGTTTTCAGTTGGTCTATATGCAGTGTTTGTAAATAAATTATTTAAATCATTAGTACCAGTTCCTAGTTGTTTTTGTGAAAGTTTAATATAAGAAGGCGCTTCGTTTTTTATAGATAAAACTTTATAAGTTGAAGACTCGCTGGTAACTGGAAATGTTGTATTAATTTCTTTTTTAAGTATTAAATAAGTTTCTTCATCAACTTTATTTCTTTCAGAAGAAGGAAAAGCTAACCAAACGTTACCATCAAAAGAATTGTAAACTCTGTCTACGGCTAAGTTATGATAAGGAGAAGAAGTTTCTTTTACAAAAAATTTAAATGAATAAGCAAAATCTGGCGGGCTATTGTCTAATTTTACGTTTATTGCGTTTTCATTAGACGATTCAATTTTACCAACTTTTATAGAAGCTGTTTCGTTTGTTAAAACCGGTGTTTGTCTACCAAACTCATCAGCATACACAACTCCTACGTGGTAAGATCTTTGTGATTTAATAGATTTTTTATCGTTATTAATAATTTTTTTACAACTAAAGTTAGAGATTTCACCTATCCAATTGTTGTTGTTGTTTAAGCTTTGTATTATAAAAGTTTTACCTGACGCGTAAAGAGAGTTTACAGAATTAGTGTTTGGTATATCTAAAAAAAACTCAAGCTCGTAATCTCCATCACTATTAATATCTTTTTGCGCATAAAAATTAGGTCCTATTAAACTTATTCTAATTTCACCTTGAACATAATTTAAAACTTTAATTTTAACTATGTACCTGTTTTCGTCTTCAAAAACTATATTTTGATGAAGCTTGTCAAATCTAACAACACCTGTTGAAAATGCGTTTTTAAACCCACCACGCAGGTTAGTGCCAACACCAAAATCTCTTAAGCTCCAAGAAATATCAACACCCCAACCTACGCAATCAATATTAGTAGTAGCTCCTTCTGGACTAGCTAGATTATTAGTTAACAACTCAGGAAACAAACCGTTTCTAATATTTACAAAAGGATTTATTTTAGGTTTAACCGTGTTACCAGCATCATCAATTAAGTTAAAATTTTGTAAATAATTACCATAAACTAATCTGTTACCAACAACACTCTGGGCTAAAGCAGTTCTAGGCACTACATCAAAAGGTCTTAGTATTTGATTTGATGGTATAATAGAGTTTATTTTTTCAGAAGTTATCTTATATCTACCAGTAGCTACTAAGCTGTCATTAACATAATTCCACTGATTTGCACCTCCATCTGTAGATATATCTTTATTTTTTACAATGTCAATAGAGTATACAATAGGAGAGTCGGACTCTGTATACAATATTTCAACTTCAACAACTTCGCTTGGGATATTGTTTGGAATAAAATCTTTTATGATCAACTCTTTTAATTGATTTACCATACCAACATTAAAACAAGTTATAGTGTCATAACCAAAATCACCAGGCACAAAAGCTGGTTCTGAAAACGGAGATATAGTAGAGTGCTCGCCGTCTATATATTTCCATCTTGTTGCTATTCTTGCAAATTTTTCTTCGTACAAATTTTGAGCGTCTTCTTGTAAGTTTAAATTGTACAAAACTGAGCCAGAAGGCGTGTTATTTTTAACGGTAAGAATAATGGCAGAAACGTTAACATCATTCACCGATCGTACTCTTGCTGTAACATGTTCACCATCTGTAGTTAAAAATAATATTTTGTCATTTGATCTGTAATCAGTAACATCGGCAGTTATAATATCTACAATGTCTCCAACTTCAACAGAGTCAAAATTAAATGTTATAGTTGATGTTATTTGTCCAGATCTAATACCATTATTAAGTTGTAAAAAAGGAGCTGTAGTAGGGTTTTTTTTAATAACAGTTATATCTTGTTCTTTAACAAAAACATCATTATCTATTGCTATATTTCTATCTTCAACTACACATCTTGTTGATTTGTTTAAATTGCTAGAATCTGTACCAGCTATAGATCTTGTTACATTTATTTTTTTTGGCTCTGAATTATTGTCTGTCCAAAACAATAAATCATCAATTACATTTATACCTGTTATTAGTTTGTTTTTATCAAACCTTAAAGCTCTATTTTTATATTGGCTATTGCCATAAGCGTTAACACCGTAGTGTTCTGGCTCATGCCAAGTAAACTCTAACCATTTAGGGTTGTACCCAGCGGCAAATGCATAACCACCGTTCCAAGTTATAGTAGTTCCAGTTATGTTTGTTATTATTCTCCACTCAGATGTATCTTGCTCTATAAATCTAACATACATACCTACAGATAAGTTTGCTGTAGCGGTTCCACCTAAGTCTTTACTCGCACCAGAAAAAGTATCTGTGTCACCATCCCAATCAGTTGGTACTGGTTGTTTTTCAAGCCAAAAATCAATAAATACAGGTGTTGTTGTGTGTGAGTTGCTAGTTCCGTTATATTCAGTTTTGTATATAACATCTTTGTAGGTAAGTATAGAGCTTGGTATACTGTTGCTCCAGTCGTTGCTACTAGCTACCAGCCAGTATGCAGAATTGTTTTTTTCATCAGAAATAGAACCAACGCAAACACCTGCTGTAGAAATGGTCGTAGGGCTTGAAACAGGGATAGCACTATTACCTAACAAACTTCTAACAGTTCCAGCATCATTACCTTCTGACGTTGTAACTTGTATGTTGTTTGCATCTATATATTGTCCATTAGGTACTAGTCTTTCATCAAGGTCTTTGTTCATCTTACCCTGATTAAAAACGTGTTTAATTTCAGGCATATACTAGTGTTTTATTTGCTTAGATTTACCTCTAAGTATTTGAGTTAATTCTTCTAATTTTAAATTT
>Ga0209535_1002451_pt1 | contig 12104 bp, 6 predicted proteins | sample LinPmetageLP28_FD_184041 | JGI IMG/M metagenome (GOLD analysis project Ga0209535, IMG submission 184041) | Marine viral communities from the Pacific Ocean - LP-28 (SPAdes) (version 2) | ecosystem: Environmental > Aquatic > Marine > Oceanic | place: Pacific Ocean | collected 2009-08-22
ACCCAGATAATATTCCAACCATAATTCCCGGTGCGTTATGTCAAGGCATTAGTCCACCATATTCTTTAGCAGTGTCTGCTAATGCTGCTATTATGGGCAACCTTGATGTAAACTTCCGCATTCAGTGTGGTGGTTTGATTGTTGCTGGTGCTGATGTTGTATCACAGTGTGGTAGACACTGGTTGTCTGCAAAGAAAGACTTTGATATTGCACACCCAACTAAAGAAGGTTGGAGACTGCGTCACGTTGCTCCAGAAGGTCCTTCTGCTGATGTATACTATCGTGGTAGAGTATCCAATTCTAAAGAAATTTTATTGCCAGGATATTGGAGAGAATTGGTTGATCCAACAACAATTACAGTCAATCTAACACCAATTGGAGCTCACCAAAATATTATTGTGAAGGGTATTACTGGTAACAAAGTTATGTTACAATCTAATGGTGGAATTCCAATCAATTGCTATTTCCACATATACGGAGAGAGGCAAGATTGTGAAAGAAATATTGCAGAATATGAAGGCAAGTCTCATAAAGATTATCCAGGCGATAATTCAGAGTATCTACAATCAGGTAAAGTTTAGAGGTAAATTATGGCAGACAATTTAGGAACATCTCCAGGGCAACCAGAAAGTGCTAATTTTCCTGGAGAATTTATCCCATCACAAAGAAGAGAGTGTGAACCTTCTCACTCTCCTGGTGGTTGGGGAAGACCAATATCAACACACGAATATATTTGGTTTGGGGATCTAAGTGAGAAGGACTATCCTGTAGAGGCATGTGTTCCATGGTATCATTCTTTTGGTAGAATAAACAGTCTATTCATCACTAATTCAGCTGAAAGCGCAGCTACTGCAGGAATTACTGGTACTGGTGGTATCAGCATTACAGGTGATATATACGCAACAGCTGCTATATTTACAGGAAACTGCGCTGCTCAAACTTTCAGTGCGTCAGTAAAACAATTCGATATTCCTCACCCAAATAAAGAAAATCACAGGTTGAGACATGCCTGCTTGGAAGGACCAGAGAACGGTGTATATTTTCGTGGTCGTCTTACAGATGAAAATATTATTGTTCTTCCTGATTACTGGGATGGATTGATTGACCCAGAAAGTATCACTGTAACACTGACTCAAATCCGTACATCACAAGACCTTATTGTTGATGCTATTGAATGGGGTAAGCGTATCAAGGTGAAGTCTGGTAACGCATCCTCCATTGATTGTTTTTATACCGTGCAGGCAGCCCGTAATGATGTGGCACCTTTTGAAGTGGTCTACGAAGGAACTGATGCAGTGCCACCAGTGCTATAATATATCGGTATCTGAGACGTTTTATGAACGATGAATACCTTTCTAAGGTGGTTATCAACCCAATGACTTGGACTATTTCTATGTACTCAGATCAAGGCAGTGAGAAGGTTGTGCCTTGTGAAAATATGGACACCTTCCTTGACCTGGTTCAGTTTGTCCGCGAAGAAGCAAACGAAGAAGTGATTGAGTATGCTTCCCCTCTCTGAGGGAAAATCAACTTTTAGTTCCAAAAATCGGGGTAAAAAAACCCCGGCAAAAATTTGCCCTATTAGGTTTTATGAACACTAATAAAGACTTATTATACAAGGAGATTCTTAAGTGTTATGAGTATGAGACCAGAAACCCGACAGTCTATGGAAATGTTATTCGTAGCGAAGTGGAATATTCCAAAAGCAGCAAAAAATGCAAATCTGACTGATAAGGAGATGAAAATCACTTTCAACGAATATTGTCGTCTAAATCCTCCTACCTATGAAGTTGGAAAACAAATTGGTGTGCTCTATATTGATGGGAGTGTGACGGAATCGGTATAAAATTCGTTGATTGAATAAATCGTTGGGGTTCAAGTCCCTCTACTCCTATAAATAAGTGCTAGGGTATACATGTGTTATGAAATACCAGATTAGCACTAAATATGCTTGGTACAATGACGAGACAACACTTGTCTTGTTATATTGCATTCAAAACGTTCCATTTACATTTGATGAACTTCCCAGCATGGCATATGACAATCCAGAAGTCCTGGAATTAGCAAAAAAAGAGAAGAGTTGGGGTATTGAGGAGATGTATAGTGCCTCAATGTATTTGATGGCAGAAGAATGCCACCCTATGATGTTTGAGTTAGAATTAGAAAACCCAGAACTTATGCCGTTAGAATAATTATGGTCATTAACCTTTGGCGTAACAATTCCATGGAACAGTGGAGATGGACATTGACCGACCCAGAGACACTAGATCAACACTCTGGAGGTCAAGAAGAACTTAGAGAGGCTATGAATGATGTAGCAAATACCGTAGAATATATGCTTGACAAAAAAGAAAAGTAACGTTATAATGTAGTTTCCGTGTGAAGGTAGGCATCTGTGCATATAGGGGGCGATTGCTGTTGGCAGTCGTCTCTTTTTTTATGCTAAATAACCATAACAGGAACTATAAGCGTTAATAAAATGGGTCTTTCCAGATTAGATAATTTTCTTAAATCGTCAAAAGGCACTATCTTATATGTCAATCCAAACGATTTGGATTCTACGGATAGTATTGAAAATAAGGGCAATTCTCTAACACGTCCCTTTAAGACGATTCAACGCGCTCTGATTGAATCTGCAAGATTCTCTTATCAGAGAGGATTTAGTAATGATAGATTTGGCAAGACTACCATTCTATTATATCCTGGTGAGCATTATATTGATAATAGACCTGGTTATATTCCAAACGGTCAAAATAATTTCCTGCTTAGAAGTGGTTCTTCTACAAATGACCTGACGGAGTTTACCCTCAACACCAATTTTGACGTAAATTCTGTTACCAACGAACTTTTTAAACTGAATAGTATCAGTGGTGGAGTTATTGTTCCCCGTGGAACATCCCTAGTTGGTATGGATCTTCGTAAGACCAAGATTCGCCCTCTTTATGTTCCTGACCCACTGAACGACCGGATTGAAAGAACAGCAATTTTTAAAATTACTGGTGCCTGCTATTTCTGGCAGTTCTCAATGTTTGATGGCAATCCAAATGGAAGCGTATACAAAGATTACACTACTAATACATCTGTTCCTAATTACTCTCACCATAAACTTACTTGTTTTGAGTACGCTGATGGCGTAAATAGTGTCAAAATTGCTGACGACTTCAACGAATTCTCTACAGATCGCACAGATCTGGATATGTACTATGAGAAGATTAGTATTGTATATGGACAATCATCTGGACGTGTTATTTCGCCAGACTATCCAAGTGCAAATATTGATATTCAGAAAAAAATTGATGAATACCGTATTGTTGGTGCAACAGGTGGCGAAGTTGGTATTAGTAGCATCAGAGCAGGTGATGGTGTTACCTCCAGTACTGTTATTACTGTAACTGCTACGGCAGACTTAGATAATCTTGAAGTTGACACACCTTTCAGAATCGAAGGTATCACTGCTAATGGTTATGATGGTCAGTATGTTGTAGCATCGAAGACTGATAATAGAAACATCACATTCAATTCTCCTACGATTCCAAACGACCCACTTCCCAGTGTATTTGGTTCTACGCTGACTCTAAGTAATGATACAGTAACCTCTGCTTCTCCATATATCTTCAACACCTCTCTGAGGTCTGTTTTTGGTATGAACGGTATGCACGCTGATGGTGCAAAAGCGTCAGGTTTCCGTTCAATGGTTGTTGCCCAATTTACCGGTATTGGTCTCCAGAAAGACGATAGAGCATTTGTTCTGTTCAACCAAAATTCACCATCTACTGGTCTATATGATGATAGCAGCAGTGCTGGTAATGAGACTCTAAGTAATAATTCAAGGGCAATTCACAAACCTGAATGGAGAAATTTCCATATCAGGGTATCAAATAATTCTGTTGTTCAGTCGGTTTCTTGTTTTGCTATCGGTTATGCAGAACAGTTTATTACCGACAGCGGTGGTGACATTTCTCTGACCAACTCAAACTCCAACTTTGGTGCAGTTGCTCTGGTAGCTGATGGTTTCCGACCAGCAGCATTCCCACAGGATGATCAGGGTTATATTACTCACGTTATTCCACCAAAAAATATCAACCTTGATGATAAATCAATAGAATTCAATTCCATTGATGTTCTGAAAACACTACCTCAGTCTCACAGTTCAATTGGTGTTGGTAGTACCGGAAGACTGTATCTTTATGAGCAAACAAATGAACAGTCACCTCCAGAATACATCTTACAAGGTTATAGAATTGGTGCTAAACTAAATGATACTCTGAATTTCTTACAAGGCGATGGTTCTACGACTTTAGAGAACTATTCTGCTAAGATTGTAATGCCGATCAGTGAGACTTTCCGTTCTTACCAAAACCAAGACCATAACATCTCTGCATATAAATCTTATAGAGTTGGTAGAAGTGTTGCTGGTATCAACAGTATCGGTTCTAGTAGTGTTGGTGGTAATATCAATGTTATCTCATTAGAGAGAAACCATGCATTCATCAATGGAGAATCAGTTCGTATCTCATCTGAAGATGCACATTTACCTGATGGCATCCTTCCCAATACAGTATACAATGTAATTACAGTATCTTCTGGTATCAATACTACTCAGAATATCAAACTTGCAAAGACTGAAACGGATGCGTTGAATGATGTTGCTATTGCATTCAACAACAAAGGTGGTCAACTAAGAGTTGTTAGTTCTGTATCTGATAAGGAACCCAATGCTATTGGTCACCCCATTCAGTATGATATTGTCAATTCCCAGTGGTATGTAAACGTATCCACTGCAAGTACAGAAAACAAAATCTTTAATAATATTGTTGGTCTTGGTTCTACCTCTTTAGGTTCAGCAACACCAAGAACCTTCATCACAAGAAAGACTGATAATAGAAACACCTTTGATAGACTTTATCACGTTCGTTATACTATTCCCAGAAACTCTGGTACAGATGCTAGACCACCTATTGAGGGTTACATTCTTCAGGAAAGTAGCACAGGTATCGGTGCAACAGACAGTGAAATTCAAACATACTATAATGATGGTTCACTGACCAACGTAAGTCAACAGAGAAACTTCAGTTTCATTGCTGATGCAACTTGGAACGGTGTAAATACCGTCACTATCGATACTGAACTTCCTCACCACTTGACTGTTGGTTCAGTAGTAAATCTTCGTAATATTACCTCCACTTCAAACATAACAGGAGAGGTAGGTGCTGGTTTCAACAGAAAGTATAGTATTACTGGTATCAGTAGTGCGAAACAGTTCAATGTTGGTCTCTCAACAGACCCTGGTTTACTCACAAATAATACAAACATAAGAAATACAAGTCTTCCATACTACAATAGAGAAGATTACTCTAAAAACTTCTTTGTCTACAGAATCAATGAGTTTAGAAGATATATTCAAAATGAGCAAGATGGTATCTATTATCTGACTATTGTTGAAGCATCTGTATCTCCAACTGTATCTCCATTTACACAGCAAAAGTTCTCTCAACCTGTTGAGAAACTCTATCCACAGTTAGACAGAGATAATCCCAATTCTGACCCATCTGGTGCTGCAGCACACGCTAGGTCTTCTCTGATTGGTAAGGTAGATATTGACCATCCTACCCATAGTATTACTAATGCAGCAAACAATGACTTCAACTTTGATACCACAGTAGGTCTTAGTATCAATAAGATTGAATCTCAGTCAGGTAATGTTCACATCATTACAACAGGCATTGAGCATCAACTAAATTCATTGCTCAAAGTTCAAATTGTTGATCCTGGTGCAAATTATGGTGTCTTATCTGGAGGAGATGAAATCTACTACAATGCTAAGATTGTAAGTACAGGTTCATCCGTTTCTGGTAAAACAGCATCTGCTAAAGTTACTGTTGGTGTCGGTGGTACTATCAAAGACATCAAGATTATGGATGGTGGTGCTGGATTTGAATTCGGCAATACTCTAACAATTGCTGGTATTACAACTTCAGTAAATAATAATGCTGCATTGTTGAGAGCAAATAAGGTTAAAAATGACGTTGGCAGCACAATAAAAATTTCTGGTATTACCTCAGAAGGTAATAACCTATACAATAACATCTATAGAGTTACTGATGTTCAAGCAGGTGCTGCTAGATCATTTACTGTTGCTTCTGCTAGCACAATCTTCAACTTTACCCCAAATGAAATAACAGGTGATGTATTAGATACTGCTCTGATGTATCATACTGGTATAGCAGTCGATATCACAAGTTATGATTATAACCAAACCACAGGTATTGCTACTGTATCTACTTCTGGACCTCACGGTTATGATGTAGGTAGATGTATCTACATTAGTGGTGCAACAAATGATAAGTATAATGGTTTCTTTGATGTTACCGAAGTATTAGATAATCTTGCTCTTCCATCCTTCGGTTTTGCTGTGAAGGTTGGTGTCGGAACTACAACTCCGCCAGTAGGTTCAAATCTTATTACTTACCCCAAGGGTTATGGTTCAAACGCTGGTTCTCTTGATGTAGCACAGGAAAACATTCGTGGTAGAATGTCTAGTTACTATGCTGGCATTACTACTACATTATCTGCCCCTATTCAAAATCTGACTGATACTGATATCTACATCAGAAATGTAGATGACTTTGATTTTACAATTGGTGACTATATTCAGGTAAGTAATGAGGTAATGAGAATTAGAGATACAGTCAATACCTCTAGCGTTCTCAATTACAATGGTTCTACACAAAGTAATCAATCAATTTCAGTATTCCGTGGCGCATTAGGCACAAAAGCATCAACTCACCTAGGCAATAGTGTTGTTTATAAAGTCAGACCAATCCCTGTTGAATTTAGAAGACACTCTATTATTCGTGCTTCTGGTCATACATTTGAGTATGTTGGATATGGTCCTGGTAACTATTCCACTGCCTTCCCAGATAGACAAGATAGACAGATTACACCTGATCAAGAACTGATTGCTCAGTCTACAAAGAGAGCGGGCGGTATCAACTTCTACACAGGTATGAACGATAAGGGTATCTCATACTCTGGTAACAAGAAACTCAGTACCATTACTGGTACTGAAGAAATCTTTGATACTCCAGTTCAAACTATAACTGGTGAGGACATTTCTCTCAGTCCACGACTGAATGTTCTCAATCCTATTGAAGGTGTATTTGATCGTTCTATCCGTGTTGATGGTGGTATTAGTGGAGAAGCAATTTCAGAATTCACTGGACCAATCGTAGTCAATAACAAACTTGTAGTCAACTCACCTAAAGGTGTTGAGACAGATAACCTGTTCTTACAGGGTGATGCAACAGTTTCTAGAAAGTATACTGTTGGTCTTGGAACACCTATACTTGCAGGAACACCTGGAGACCTGGTATATAATGCAAACCCACTTCCTGGTGGTTCTGCTGGTTGGATTTACACTCTGACTAACAACTGGAAGTCTTTCGGTACTATCTCACTGGAGAGAGATACCAAGGAAGACATCTTTGAAAGAGTTGGTATTGCTACCACAACAGCAGGTGATAAGAGACTGAAGATTTATGGTGGAACAAGAGAAGTCTCTGTTGATGACTCTGGTAGAGTTGGTGTAGGAACATCCGCACATCCATATAAACTTCACGTTATTGGTGATACTAACTTGGTTGGCGATATCAATGTAAGTGGAGCATCAACAGTAGGTAATCGACTTACGATTCTCTCTGGTGGTGTAAACGTTAGTGGTTCTAGCACAATTACTGGTGTTGGTATTGTATCAGAAACTACTGGTACACACGCTGGTGCTGGTGTATCGATATATGCTGTCGGTGCTGGGCAGACTGTCTACTATTATGGTGATGGTCAAAACCTGGTCAACCTGAATGCTGACCAAGTTGGTTGGATTAGACAAGGTAATAACCTAGCATTTGAAGATGTTCTGAATGGTTCTGTTGGTATTGGTACATCTATCCCAACAGGTGGTAATTCTTCTGATTATTTGCTTGGTTATTCACTGACCGTTGGTTCTGCTATCCCTGGTCTTGGCGGCACTAGTGCTCACTTCCACGATGGTATTCATGTCACTGGTCAAGCAAGAGTTGACCTAGGTATAAATGTGACGGCAGGTATATCGTCTATTATGGGACCATATGCTCTTGAAAATAATACCAAGGGTACTATTGTTGGTACAGCAGCAACATTTAGAGATAAGTTTGATGTAAGTGCTGGTTTCTCTACTTTCAAGGATGTCTTGATTTCTGGTGTTACTACCCACACTAATCATACATATCATCACGCATTCTCAGAAGCAAATGGAACTGCCTCAATAAATACTGGTACAGGTTTCCTTACGTTAGATTTGTCTACTGGACAAAACTTTGAGTTAACCGTTGATCAACAAATCAATAAGATTATTTTGACCAACGCACCTGCTAACGTAAGTTCCATGTCGTTCACGATAAAAATGACGCAGAATGCTTCTGCTAATTACTTCGTTGATATTGATGATTTTGAGTTTGCTACTAACCCAGTTCCAGTTTACTGGCCAGGTGGAGTTGTTCCCGTAATCTCAAGAGCGAATGGAAAAACAGACATATATAATTTCAAAACATTCAATACATCAAGTATTGATACCGCTGGTTTATATGGTATTGTCGGAGGACAGAACTTCTCATGAGTAGAGAACATAGGGATATATTCACCCAGTTAGACCTAAATGGTCCCTATCTAAGAATAAATTCACAACCAGTAGATACTACCAAGGAATCAGTCTTTGGTAACTCTAGTGCTGGGAGAGAGTCTAGATATACTGCTACTTTTACAGTAGAAGTCAGTACTTTTTATAAAACTGGTGATGAAGCAGATATTGATGATCGTAATGTAATTGAAGAAGATGCTGTCCCTCCTACAGTAGACAATTCTGGTTACATTGCCTATCAGTGGTATGAGCAAGTAGGTGATACTCAAGATCGTAGTGCTGATACTACCCTGAGAGAAGGTATCGATGATACCACAGGTGTAACTACTCAAACCCTGACTATCACAAATCTCCAGTCTCCTGAAGATAACCAAAGAAAATTTTATTGTGATATTGATTATGTTCCTTCACAGTATGAAACTGGTAATGCTGTAAATGAAGTATTTACTAGTAATACAGCAACTCTAACTGTTTTACCTCATATTATTATTGATGACCAACCTCAAGATGTTGTTGGTTATATCAATAACAATACCGTTATTTCTTTAACTGCTAGATTATCTGACACATTTTTTGCTGATGATCTTACATATCAATGGTATGAAGTACCTGAAGGTCAAGAATTAATTCCAAATAGTATTGAAGATGGTGTATTTACTAGTAATGTTGTAAATGCCACAATTGATACTGAAGATATTATCGAAAATCTCATCAAAGAAGAAGTATTTGTACAAAGAGTTCCATTTACTGGTGGTGGTGTTAGAAGAATATCAAGAAGCGTTGGTATTCCAACCGAAGCAGTAGAAGTTAAGGTTAAGGTTGCTGGCGGATCTGGTGGGTCTGGTGGTGATGAAAGTGGTAGTTGGATTGGAGGATCTGGTGGATTAGGCAGATATGGTGAATTTACGTTTAATGATGACGTGATTACTGCCATTAGAAATAATGGATCAAGAACTAATGCCATAATAAGTGCTGGTAGAAGTGGAAATGATGGTCCTTCAAATACATCAGATCCAACAGCTATAGGTAATGGTGGTTCTTGTGCTATTGAGTTTTATGTGGATGATGTGGATGATGTAGTTCAAGGTTCTGCTGGAGATGGTGGTTTTGCTGGTCCTGGTGGAACTTCTGGAGCAGGCGGTGGTGGAGGAGGATTGTCCTCTTTTCAATTAGAAGTAACAACTCAAACACAACATATTAGTGAAGAAGAAGAGGGGGAATTTGTAGAGAGTACATTTAGGAGTCAACAATATGTAAACATCGCTGTTGCTGGTGGCGGTGGCGGAGGTGGTGGTGCTTCTCTAAATGCTAGGGGTTCTTCAGGTGGAACTGGTGATCCTTTCTCTGTCTTCTCAAGAACTGAATTGAGAAGTAATATTCAACAAGCAACTCCAGTTAATTTCAATCCCTCTTGTGCAGAAACTAGTGATGCTATCAATATTGATTATGGTTTCTATACAAAAACTGCAACAGCAAAGAGTGATCTTGTAGGTGCATCACCCGACAGATTGGTTATCATCTGGGATGGGGATGTTGTCTTTGATCGCGATAGAGCAAATATCAATGTATCGAATGATAGTGAAGGTTACTATATTCAAATAGGTAACACAAAATATTATGCTTCAGCACATAGATCATCACTTCTTGGATGGTGTGATGATAATAGTTGTGGAACCTGTACTAGATTAGCAACAGAGGCACAAGATCCTAACAATATTGATATCAATAGAGAGACTGGTGGATATGCTAATGCTTTTGATATTACTAGAGTAGTTGTAGCTGCTAATGATCAAATTTCAATTCCACTAGACTTTGGTGGTAATGGTCAAGATAAACTAACCGGTGATGGTGGCGGTGGTGGTGGTGCCGGTGCTGGAGCAATTTCACCTAGAGATGGTGGAACCGCAGGATCAGATCCTATTCCTGCAGAAAACGCACCTATTACCGTTACAGTAAGTGGTAATGCTTCTATTCTTGGTAACAGATATATTAGAATGGTTCCCGTTGCTGGTGGATCAGTAATAACCTTCAATTCAAGAAATTTTGGAACTAGAGAGATTACAATTCCTGCAGGTTCTACTTGGGATATTGTATCTAATGTTGATGATGGGTTATCATCAGAAAATATTGCTCTTTTGCCCGATTTAGGTAGAAGTGTTGGTTTAGATGTTTTCTCTGATGGTAGAGGTGATTTTGATGACTTGGTCGTAGAATTTAGCGATGGAGCATTCAAGAATGTATCTAGGACTATATTCAATGATGGTGAGTTTCTTGGACGTTCTATTATTCAATATACTGCACCTGCCCGTAACGTAAATGGAACTGTAGCAACTGGCGGGCAGGGCGCTCAAAGTGCATATATGTCTGATTATGTTACCAAAATTGACGAAGGAACTCATGATGGAGAGGGTTATACCGAAATCTATATCAAAACACAAAAACCATATGATAAACTTACATCTGATATAAGACAGGTTAGAATTGTACAACGGGTAAGCTATTCAGGAACAAGAACTAATACATTAACTATTAATGCAGATTATAGTTATACTTCAAGGTATATGTGTAGAATTAGAAGCACAATTGCTTCACCAATCAAGGTCCTTGATAGTCGCATAGCACAACTAGTAATGCTGGATGTTACTACAAATGCGATTACAGTTGAAGAAATTGGAACAGATGGTTTTGCTAGAGTATCTGGAGTAGATTTAGATAATGCAGATCTTTTCTTTAGACCATCCACAGAGAGTGGGAGTCAAAAAACAGAATATTTCAGTTTCTGGTCTCCAACTAATATTGACGTAGACCTCCAAATGTATGGAGGAAAGGGAACAAATTTCAACGGCAATTCTGGCGGTAACGGTGGATATGCTTATATGAGATTGAGAATGCGAGCAAATACAGAATATGTAATTGCTGGTCTTGATGAATTTAGTAATACTCCATTCTTGTTCAAGAAATCTACTCTAATTGCTTCCGTTGGTTCTGGTGGTCACGCTGGAAGACTTGGTAATGGTGGCGGTGGTGGTGGAACTCGCCAAGGTGGTTCTGCTGCTCCTCGTGGAGCAGCAGGTGCTGACTTAATTGCACCAGGTAGTAATGGTATAATTGGTAGTGCATCTGCTTTATCTGCAATATCTCCAGATAGAAAAGAATCTTCTCCTAATGGTGGACAAACTCTGAATTGCACCAAAGGAACATACTGGAGGGAGCAGGGTTTAAGTCCTTGTTCTAACATTTCAGGTAATTCGCAATTTAGACTTGGTGATGGGACAATTGTAACTAATACTGCTTCTATTAGAAGAGGTTTCAAAGCAGGTTATAATATTTTCAACACTTCTGGTGAAGGTGGAAAGACTGGAAATCAAGGTAGAGAAAGTGATGGTGGTAATGGTTGTTCAGGTGGTCAAGGTTCTACCAATGGTTATGGTGG
>Ga0209535_1002453_pt1 | contig 12099 bp, 21 predicted proteins | sample LinPmetageLP28_FD_184041 | JGI IMG/M metagenome (GOLD analysis project Ga0209535, IMG submission 184041) | Marine viral communities from the Pacific Ocean - LP-28 (SPAdes) (version 2) | ecosystem: Environmental > Aquatic > Marine > Oceanic | place: Pacific Ocean | collected 2009-08-22
CCTCTCCATCGAAGCATGATGCGTACGATCGTATAGAAGTGTTGAGTACAAGTCACAAGGCTTTTAAGTTACTAAACAAGATACTTGAAAGTCATGGTGTGTACGAGACGGTGTCAAAGTACAATCGGTCTAAGATAAACCTTAAGCTAGATACTGTTGCACTGCACGTGGCAAGACCCAACGACACACACCATTACCAAACCTTAGCTGATGTACCTGGTAGCCCCAAGACCATTTCATTCCACATGGATCCAAAGTTCAATGTAATGAAGGCTATTGTGTATCTCAATGAGGTTACCGAATCCAATGGTCCATTTACCACTATACCTAAATCCAATAGATGGTACTATCCAGAGTTCGAAAGAATTATTGCGTGTGGTAACAGTGTTGGCAATTATCTAAGCTCCCCCGATCACAGAACGGCCATGTCAATTTTTCCTGACGAGATGACCAAGAATGTTATTATGGGTAAGTACTTCAAGGATGGAAGTGATATCTCAAATCTATTGCTTTCTTCAATGCATAAGTATACGAGTGAGGAAGCCGACTGCATACTATTTGACCCTACCCACACTATTCATAGAGGCGGGTTGTGCGATGAAGGTGAACGAGTTAACCTACAAATTATAATGAGGTAATTATGTTATCCGAGAAAGCTCTCAACAGGCGTAAGTGGAACGACGCGCTTTATGATAAGCTACTGTCTAGCTCCATCCTTAAAGTACTTGAAGACCACATTACTCCAGATACCCTAACTGTCGACGTAGGTGGTAACACTGGTTACCAGACATACTTCCATGCGCAGTACAACAACGTGAGGACATACGAGCCTGTGCCCGAACTGTTTGGCGTACTTAAAGAAAACCTCAAGGCAATAAAGAAGAAGGTTACGTTTGTTAACAAGGCGGTTGGTAGCACTAACAAGAAACTCACATTGCACGTTGATGTTAACCGACTGTCCATGACCAGTCAGATCCCGTTAGTAGATGAGACGGAGCCTATGGTTGTACCTTGTGTTGCTCTTGATAAGGAGAAACTAGATAATGTTGGATTCATCAAGATCGACGTTGAAGGTTATGAGTTAGATGTACTCAAAGGTGCTGTCAAAGTCATCGAGACGTTTAGACCTACAATGATGGTTGAGATTTACCAACCATGGTGTGAGAATGTTGGTTTTGATAGCAGAGAAATATTTGACTTCTTTGCTGAAAGAGACTATAGTATCCTGTACTATAATTGTGAAACAAGCAAGATGGTAAAGTGCACTGTCGACAAAGCTGTTGATGCTGTACATAATCTACATCACCTCCATGATGGCGACTTTCTCTTTAAGGCAAACTAATGAGTCACTTCTCACTTAATAACGAGTTCATCTTTATCCATGTTCCTAAGACTGGTGGTGTAGCGACACTAGATTATCTCAATCGTGTTAAAGACATTAAGAAGGTTCAAGATCTGAGAGACAATCTCAAGTACGATCGTACGGGGTGGGACGACAATCACTATTACTATGACATTACAATTGAGACTTTGAGCGAAGAGTATCCAGACAAAGACTTCTCAAAGTTTTCAGTGTTCGGCGTTGTGCGCAATCCTTTCCACCGTATGGTATCGATGTTCCTTCATCGGCAGCGTAAACCAAAGTACAATACACCAGAGGACCAGCTGGTTCTTAATCAAGGGTTTGATTTTTGGTTACTCAACACTAAGCACAGGGCTGATAAGCATATCACAACTAGGTCACAACTAGAGTGGTTCGATGGTTGCCCTGATGCAAATATTATTTGTCAAAGTAAGTTAAACACGGAGTGGTTGAAGGAAGTAAGCAACACACCTAAGATCAAAGCAACAATACCTGTAAAGCACACTAGCAATATATCAATTGAAACGTATGACCGCTATCATACCGAAGAGACGGTAGAGTACATCGAGAGAGTATTTGATCGTGACATTGAATGGGGTGGATATAAATCTCCTAAAGTAATGTATGACGTATGAGTACCGTAGGCAATACAGCGCTGCTACCATATGGTACCACTTCCTCATCTCCTGTTATCGAGTTACCTAAAGTACAGGAGTTTAAAGATGATAGAGGTCGTAATGCTGAGAAGTACTTTAACAGTGAGATCGAACAACTTAATGAGAAATATGAGAGGCTAGTATCGGTAGCCAAAGACACTGAGATGGTGTATAATGCTGTCTACAACTTCGTACCTAAAGTAGGTACAACGTACTACTTGTATTGGACCGGTCAGCAGCATTTGCTGTCAATGATTGAAAGCTGGAAGTGGGATAAGTATAATTTTGTAGGTGCATTTCAACTTACAAGTGATAATGTTTGGAAGAGAAAAGATGATGTTTAAGATTATGTTATTAGCAGCTTTAATGCTGATTAGTCAAGCCACTCAAGCCACCCAGGATGAGGTATACTTGTTAGTCGGTATCGAGCATTTAAGTTCACCTACAGACGGAGAGCCGTTTAACAAGAAACAAGAGACAGCTGCTGATATGCCTTACGTTGGTATTAAGTACCACAAGGCTAGCTGGGATATGAACTTTCAGTTTGATGTTGGCCACGTTCTTCAAAATAACGAAATGGATGGTCACAACCCGAGGTTCGAGTTTAGAATTGAGAAGCAATTTAGGATTAAGTAATGGGTAAAGAAAGATGAGTAAATGTCCCCCCGAGTTCTTTACGTGTTTAACTGAGGACGAGTACTGGGAAGTTGAAGACGCTTTAGAAGCTAGCGGCCTTATGTATGATGTTAATAGTCATAGTCTGCAGGCCATGGGTGATGCAGAGGCTGTAGCAAACTTCACATGGCAAGTCTTGTTTTTGTCACCTTGGGAATTAGCCTACATAGCGCTTCCTATGGGTGTGCTAGCTTTTTATGTACTTAGCATATATGCTTCATTCAAGTGGATTCAAAAAAGGTTTAATTTGTAATGGGTCTTGGTGATGATATGATGTGGCTTGGGGAGGCAGAAGTTGTCCACAAGCAGAACAAGGATGCGGTAATCCATGACGGACGTGAGTATAGTCCTATGTGGAAGGGCCACGAGTGGATAGTTGCCCCCGAATACAATGGTCCTAAGAAAAAGATATTAGTACCTCGTAAGCCCAATGGTAATCGTTGGTACATTGAGGGATGGGGCCCTGGCAAGATCATTTACAAGAACTACGTTCCTAAACCTGCTCCATACCTGATTAGCACAAGCGAGCTGAATGCTGCTGTCGATACCCTGAAGAAGAGCGGGATCTCTCCTGACGAGCCATTCGTGATCGTCAATCCGGATACGAAGAACACAACACTCGCTACTAACAAGGACTGGGGTTTCAGTAAGTGGCAAGAACTTACTGACCTTCTCAGCGAGCATGTTAGGGTAGTAAGAATCAAACCAGCTGGACCTGTAAATGATGTGTCCGGCAGAGTGCAATATAATCAAAAAACGCTTGCCAATGCAGTCAATATCATGGAGAATGATGTTCGAGTTGCTTTTGCAATCATGGCAGGTAGCAAAGCTATTGTTACTAGTGAGGGTGGTGTACATCACTTCGCTGCAGCAATAAACAAGCCTGCCTTTGTATTGTACGGTGGAGTAATTCATCCGGATCAAACCGGATACGTTGATCGTAACCAAACATACTACGTGTACGATCATCCGAAGACGCCGTGTGGGAGTCAGGTACCGTGCGACCATTGCAGACAAGCAATGGATGCCATAAAACCACAAATGATACTAGAGGACGTCATGGAACAACTGGAAAGCACAAAATGAAGATTATAGCTGGACCGTGTCAACACGAAACACTCGAGCAGTCGTTGAACATAGCTGCTCACTGTAAGGACATATGCGATGCATATGATATCGATTATGTATTTAAAGCATCTTTCGACAAAGCAAACCGATCGGCTGTAGGATCTAAACGTGGAGTAGGATTACTTAATACATTAGGAGACTTCGAGTACATCAAAAGTAAATTAGATAATGTTAAGACGCTAACCGATGTGCACGACGTACACCAAATATACGACATTGTGAACTTCTATAGCACCGCCGTCGACGTAATTCAGATCCCAGCTTTCTTGTCACGGCAAACCGATCTGATCGAAGCTGCGTGTAGCACAGACAAGATAGTTAACATTAAGAAAGGTCAGTTCATGGCACCTTGGGACATGGCAGGTGTACTGTCAAAGACTACCGAGGCCAAGGAAGTATGGATCACTGAAAGAGGAACGAGCTTTGGATATAATACTCTTGTTGTTGACTTTACTGGTATCAGGTATCTTCTTGACAATTTTGATACACACGTTGTTATGGATTGTACGCACGCTGTTCAACGCCCTGGGGGTAATGGTACTAGTAGCGGTGGTAATCGTGATTATGCACCTTATATGGCCAATGCCGCCGCAGCTGTGGGTGTAGAGAACTTCTTCTTAGAGGTGCACCCTGATCCTGACAATGCACCTAGCGATGGTCCTAATATGATACATCTGCATAACTTTGCAGAAGTAATTGATCGAATTGTAAACATATCTTATGAGGCAAACAAATGAAGCAAGGTAAAATATGGGGCGAGACTGAGCTAGTCGCATTGATACCAGGAGTATTAGAATTTCACCGTATTGATGCTAAACAGGGTGGGGTGTGTAGTAAGCACGCCCATCAGAGTAAGACTAATGGGTTCTATGTTGTGGATGGCAGGTTGTTGATTCGCGAGTGGCAGAATGCTTATGATCTGGTGGATGAGACCATTTTAGGTCCTGGAGATTACTGCAAGGTCCCACCAGGAGTGTACCATCAGTTTGAGGTTCTGGAAGATTGCCTAGCATTTGAGCTTTACTATTCCGAACTTATCGGGGATGATATTGTAAGAGAAAGTATAGGATTTAAGCAATGATTACAATCTATTCTAGGCCTGGATGTAAGTGGTGTGAGACATCAAAGTCTCTTCTTGAGTTAAAGGGAGTCGAGTACAACGAGCTTATGCTCGACGTAGACATTACCGCAGAGCAATTAAAGACACTTGTACCTGGAGCAAAGTCTGTACCTCAGATCATGAGCGATGAGATTTACATTGGTGGGTACAAAGAGCTCACACGTTATTTGGAGAAGCAATGAGTACTAAGTTAAAGATTATTGACGACACTCCTGTCATGGAACCAGAGGGTGATGAGTTTTCGTTTGGGGGAGTTACTACTGATGAGTTGAGTCAGGATGCTATGGGTGGCACCGAGATGATGAAGTACGGTTTGTACGATCGTCTTGATCCATCTATTAGAGACAAGGCTCAAATCATATGCAGTCGAGTTCGAGATATTGATCCTGATCGTCCTAACATCCTGTGGCTGCATGATATGTTCAACGATCCTGAGACACAACATTTGGTAGATGCTGAGAAGAGAGAGCAATTTGATAAGTTAGTGTTCGTATCAAACTTTCAGAAGACACAATACGAGCTCGCGTTTGGATTGAAGCCAAGTGAATATGTGATTTTAAAGAACTGCATTGATCCGATTGAAGCACACGTAAAGCCACCTGCAGCAGATCAGATTAATCTCATCTACCACACTACTCCACATCGTGGTCTTGATATCTTAGTGCCAGTGTTTATTGAATTGTGTAACCACCATGATAATATTACACTAGACGTCTACTCTAGCTTTAACATCTATGGCTGGGCTCAACGAGACGCTGACTACGAGCATCTGTTCGAGCAATGCAGACAGCACCCAAAGATCAACTATCATGGCTATCAACCAAATGATGTTGTACGTGAAGCATTGAAGAAGGCTCACATCTTTGCATTCCCATCTATCTGGCCAGAGACATCTTGCATTGCAGCAATGGAAGCTATGTCAGCTAGATGTGTGATCGTAGCACCTGACTATGCTGCACTACCAGAGACGTTAGCTGGATTTGGTATTACATATAGCATGCACGAGGATGTTAACGTACACGCCAATATGTTTATCCAAGCGTTGAACCAAACCATCCAGCAAGTGAATACAGATGAGATGGATAATCGACTAGACTTCCAAAAAGCATATGCTGATGGATTCTATACTTGGGACTCACGTATACCGCAGTGGCAATCGCTAATTCAAAGCGTAACCAGTCAGGCGTCATAAATATATGATGGCTAAGATAATTCAGTTCCCAGGAAACCTAACCGAACCGGTTCAGCAAGAAGTAGATGACTTCTATGAAGATCAAGTTACAACTATGTTCATCGAAGACTTTGTTGATCGTGTTGGCCATGGGTTAGTCAACGAGTTCTACAACAACGGTTATGATGTAGATGATGAGGACTTTGTTTTAAGGTTTATGTATTCCCTTGAAATAATGAAATCAGTATTGTATAGTAATAAGAATATTGAACACAAACTTGCTAACCGTGTTGGTAAGCAAGCCCGACAATATTTCGGCCAAGAAGCGAATGAAAACGATGAATAAATCAGTTTATGAAACATTGCTAAACGTAGCTAAGGAAGGTGGTAACAAAGCCAGGTCCGAAGCACTATCACATTACCAGAACGACTTTCCGATTAAGGTCATCCTCGATCTGGTATACAATCCAAACATTGAGTTTCTGCTACCAGAAACCGATCCCCCATATACACCAGTCGACGAAGCAATCGATGCACAAAACGTGCTGAAGGCCGATATACGTAGACTTAGGTACTGCTTAAACGTCCCAGATGGAGAACAGCTCCGTCCTCTCAAGCGAGAGCAGATGTTTATAGAAATGCTTGAGTCTATAGATCCTCATGACGCTAGACTTCTTCTTCATGTGAAGAATAAGAGGCTGCCAGAGGAGCTTAAGCCGATTACTGTTGCAGTGGTGAAGAAAGCCTTTCCAGGGATCGATGAGAAATGGAAAAAATAGCCTTTATTATCGGTAATGGCCCTAGTAGATCTGACTTCGACATTACAAAGCTGAAGGGGTCAGGTACGGTATATGGATGTAATGCACTGTACCGAGACTATCCTAAACACGACTTCCCAGACTATATCGTAGCTATTGATCCTCCTATCATTAAAGAGATCGAAGCAAGTAGCTTTCCTAAGGAGAGGTTTATTGTGCCTCCTTTTGATGAGCAGTTTGAAGACGCCCAGTACAATCAGTACTCCAGATACAGATCTAATGCTGGGGTAAATGCTATGCTTGAAGCTATAAAAGCAAAGCACAACGTATTATACTGCCTAGGATTCGACTTTATGATGCGATCACCCAAGCTAGCTCTGGGAAATATTTTCGATGGAACCAATGCATACGGGCCTGAGACGCGTTCTCGTTATGTAGATAATCTAAATAGAGTAAAGTACATGCAGTTTTTAGCCAGCAAGTACAATAAGGTAAAATTTAAGTTTGTCGTTCCTAAGTTCGGCAACAAGGATGAGTACCATAACTTGAATGCACATAATGTGTTTGGAATATTCTACGATAGTTTCGAGGCTTCCCTCTCCCAAGACATCAAGGAGGCCGCGGTAGGATAATGCCGACATATACTTTTAAAGATTCCTCTACAGACGAGACCTTCGAAGAGATTATGTCCTACGAAGAGAAGGTCTCATTCCTCAAAGACAATCCTCAATTTGCTTCTGTGCTCGATGGCCTTAACATCGTGGCAGGTATTGGTATGGATTCAAGAATTAAAAATGATAATGGGTGGAAAGAGAACTTGCAGCGAATAGGCGAAGCTCATCCCACTAGTGACCTAGCAAGTCGTTATGTTAAAAAATCAGCGAAGGAAGCTAGGACTGAATCCGCTGTAGCAAAGTGGAGGCAAACACGTCAACAACAATAACTAAAAGGTAAAATGATGTCTGATCTCGGTTTAGCTTATCAAGAATTCGATATTTATGATACACTCTTTGACAAGCCCAAACGAACCAAACGGAAAAAGGAGCCCACACAAAAGTTTCAATTGAAACTAAGGGATGTAGATCCAAAGACACCTAATCAACAATTAGCATACCAGTTGTTCGAGCAAGAAAATAATTTGGTATTGCATGGGATGGCCGGCACCGGCAAGACATTTATCACGCTTTACCTTGCGTTGAAGAGTATATTTGATAAGAACAGCTTTCAGCAGAAAGTAGTTATTGTAAGATCAGTAGTACCTACCAGGGATATGGGATTCCTTCCTGGTAATGAGAGTGACAAGATGAAAGCGTACGAATCTCCTTACAGGACAATGTGTGTTGATTTGTTTGGTAGGGGTGACGCGTACGAGATCCTAAAAACCAAACAGCAAGTTGAGTTCCTAAGCACATCCTTTCTTAGAGGAACGACATTAGACGATTGCATTGTTATCGTCGACGAAGCACAAAACTTGACTTTTCATGAATTAGATAGTATAATCACGCGAGTTGGTATTAACAGTCAGATTGTTTTCTGTGGCGACTGTAGTCAGAGTGACTTGGATAAGCCATGGGACAAGTCTGGTCTCGATAAGTTTATGGATATCCTACAGCAGATCGATTCATTCGATACTGTAAACTTTGATTACGATGACATTGTTAGATCTGGATTGGTACGTGACTACTTGATAGCAAAAGATGGATATATTAATGACAAACTTCACTCACGTGGATCCGCCAGAAATTAATGAACTTGATACTGAGACAGTTGGTGGCAAACGACACTACAAGACCCCTGATGGCAAATTGTATCCTTCTGTCACCACTGTTCTCAGTGAGCTCTCCAAAGAGGGTATAGCAGCCTGGAGAGCAAAGGTTGGTAATGATGTCGCCAATCGAATATCTACCAAGGCATCTAATCGAGGTACCGCAGTACATAAACTGTGTGAAGATTACGTCGATAACAAGTCAGACTATCTCGATGGCCACATGCCATCTAACATCGAAACATTCAATACACTCAAAGGTCTACTCGATAAGCATTTGGATAACGTCGTAATGCAAGAGGTACCTTTGTACTCAAACTATCTTGAGGTCGGCGGCCGTGTAGACTGCATTGGTGAGTGGAACGGTAAGTTGTCTGTAATCGACTTTAAAACATCCAAGCGCAGAAAGAGCAAGAAACAGATATCAAGCTACTTTCAGCAAGCAGCTGCATACTGCGTAATGTTTGAAGAGTTGACCAAGATACCCATCACTAGCACCGTTATTCTAATGTCAGTGGATAATGACCATCCTTTGGTGTTCAAGTCGACTCGTGACGAATATATCGGTGAGTTCATGCAAACACGCGCACAATACCGCGACAAATACGGCCGTTGACCCAAACCCCATAATTTAGGATAATGTCCGTCCAATTGAGCGGAATGTTAGTTATGGCTATTGTTTCTACTGGCTGCGCATATGATATGACCGGCCGTAAGCGTCGTAAAGCTAATCCTAAAGGTGAAGTGTACAAGAAGTACAAGCCCAAGCAGGCACGTACCTATATTCCTCCCGCTGGCTCTTATAGACGGGATGAAGGGGCTGAATATAAGTCAGTTGATATTACTTCGTGCAACACAGCTAGAGTTGATAGAAATGTTTACTCGGGTGAGCAGAAGCTACTCGGTATCAGTACTCTTCACAAGTCGTGTCTCCAACCAGTATTTGACAAGCAGACAGCTATTGATAATGCCAACATGAGACGTAACTAATGGACTTGCGAGAGAAGATAAACCATCGTCTTGATTTGTTACAGGACATGATGGAGGACAACGAGCATATCGATCATCCTAACAAGGCATATGATATTACCATGAGGATAACCCCTTTCTGGAATATCTTATCTGATGAAGATCGCGAGTTTGTTCAAAGCGCACAAGATGCTATACAACAAGGAATTAAGGTGGGTAAGCCTTGAGCAATATAAGCAAAGACACGATGCAGCGACTATTAATTCTCGGATACCTTCCCTTTGTAGTAGTGTTGATAAATTCTATTAATTGGGATTTCTTACGCATCAATCCGGACTTGCAAAAAAGGGAGTGTGTTGTGTATCACGAGAACGCACCTGTACATTTGAAGTGCCGAGAGAAGTATGAGCAGGAGTGCCCGTACTTCCACAGTTGCTAATTAGAGTCTCGGGATGACCTTAAACTCGCCCTGGTCGGTACGCACCGCCACCTGAGCAAGTGGGAAACTGCTCGACTTATACATAATGTATGAGTAAGATAATTAGCTTAACAGATGTTCTCGAGAACAAAATTGTCAAGGAGAAAGAGCTGCTGTACTACAAAGAGCAGCTCGAAGAAATCCAACGCAAGATTGCTTTTCTAGAAACAGATCTCAATATCACCAAACAAATCATCTCATTGATTGAGCACGAAAAAATCATTGAGGTCGATACTAGCGTACCTGTTTTGTCGTTTGATGATACGGAAGACAATTAGTATCGGGGTGTAGCGCAGTCTGGTAGCGCGCCTGCTTTGGGAGCAGGATGTCGGGGGTTCGAATCCCTCCTCCCCGACCACCCATTATAAATATACATCTGAATGATAATGAGAGAGATGTATGTTTACTGATATATGCAATACCCTTTTCCTCTTCGGAGCTCTAGCCAATTGGTGCGGGACTGCACCACCTGATCGTACAATCATTCCTCAAGAAGGTTCCATACTTTCAAGCATATGCTCCGGCACTACTCTAATAGAACAAATTGCTGACGGCAAGGGTGGATCTGTACAGAGCTTAACTGGTAACTCGCAACAATGTGGTTATGTGCCTCCTGTTTCAGAGGCAGGCACACTACTACGTGAAGGCTGCTCTAAAGGCTATCCTGGAGTCAAGTGGTTCCAATATGCTGATGGCAAAGGCGGCACATACGCAGAGAAAGATAATGAGTCTGTAGAGTGTGGATGGAGCCCTCCTGTTCTATCGTTGTCATTAATTAAAGAATATGGCGATACATTTAAACCAGTTATTGTTAAGGTTGACTACACAAATTTCAAAGGTGAGAAAGAGCCATGGGCCATGGAGCACAGTTCTTCTACTATAGGTAACGCTATACGTGTTGATCAAGACACTATTGAAATCTATGGGGACGGACGATTAGGTAACGGAATCTTCACACTAGGAAATCAAGAGATCCAGTTTTTCATTGAAGAAGAGCCAGTGTGCTTAGTTGAGTCTTCTGTTGATTGTGTGGGCTATCAGCAACGTGGTAATCAATCTCTTATTTACTATGGCGAGGAAGACGAGCAGGTCGTAGAATGGGAACTTGCAATATTGTTGTACCACTCGCACTATCGCAATGGTGACGACATCGTGGTGGGGCTCTATGATAAGTATGCCCGAGATAGCGCCGAGTGGATAAAATGGCAGAAACGAGTTGACAAATACAACGAGGTGTATGAAAAATCTGGAGTACACATCCGATTCAAACTCAAGAGAGTTCAACAAGCACATTATCATGACCCGAACAATATTGGAAGTTTGCTGGTTAATCAAGATGTTGATATAGCACTTGGTTATGGTTCGTCGTTTCCTGGCACTTGTGGTGTCGCTAGAGTTAAGGTCTTTTTTAGAGAGGGGTATCCACCAGGATCTATTTCAGCATGTAGTGTGTACACAGATCTGCATGAAATAGGACACAGTGTAGGACTTGCTCATGGCCCTGAAAATCAAAGTCATTCAGATTATGGATATATCTTTCCTGAGTTTGGTCATGGCTACAATGACATATGCGGACAGTATGATGACTTAATGTCATATGGCCAAGAAGGAGTATTCCATAGTAATGCTTTAAGGTATTGTGATGAAATATTATTACGTGGTCCAGTTAATCTAACTGCTGGCGATAGACAATGGAGTGATACTGCGTATGCTCTAAATAGAGTTAGGTTTACGGTTAGCTTGATACACAACGAACACAACACTTCTCGACAACCACCGAGACAATATAAATTATCACGTCAACTCCCTGACGATGACATTATTGTTATTGATTAAATAAATAACGGAGGAAGATATTCGTGGCAGGTAAAGGAAGCAAACCAAGACCCGTTGAAGTAGATCAAAAGACCTACGACGATAACTGGGACAAAATATTCAATAAGGATAAGAAAAAAGATGTACGAGTACCAGTGCAAGATAGTAAGGGTAGTAGACGGTGATACTGTAGATGTCGAT
>Ga0209535_1002454_pt1 | contig 12099 bp, 9 predicted proteins | sample LinPmetageLP28_FD_184041 | JGI IMG/M metagenome (GOLD analysis project Ga0209535, IMG submission 184041) | Marine viral communities from the Pacific Ocean - LP-28 (SPAdes) (version 2) | ecosystem: Environmental > Aquatic > Marine > Oceanic | place: Pacific Ocean | collected 2009-08-22
TTCAAAAACTTGACGAAAAACTTGACAAACTCTTTGAAGCCAAGTAAAATAGGTTATGAAGAAACGCAAAGGTTATAGAGCAGGTACTAGTTCAGTACGACAAGATTATCGTGAAGGTGGTAGAGTTAAATTTGAACATGGTGGTTATCACCCTGCTAAAACTAAAGACGATTTTATTTCAGATTATAGAAATGATAATAGCAATAGTCCACTTAGTGGGGATGAATTCATGGATGAGGCAGAAGAAGCTTATGAGGATTATCTACAAAATCTAAATAGTAGTCCCCCACCACCTAAAACACCAGAAGAAAAAACACAATCAGAAGAAGAGAGACAAAAAAACATGGCTACACAAAAAGAAATTGCAGAGCAATTAGCTAAAGGTGAAGGTACTTTACCTACTATACCTGATGCTGCTAAAGTTGATACTGGTCCTGAAGCTACTGCTCAATCTTTAGCTCCTAGTTCTCCAATAACAACTGAACAAGCTGTAGTACCTACTACAACTCCAGCAGCTACTATTGCAGAAACTGCACAAGTACAAGTTCCTTCTCAATTAACAGCTCAACAAATGACTGCTGCTCAAGTAGCTACTCCTACTACTATAACTGGAGCTGAAGGTCAAGTTTCTACAGAAGCTATTGCAGCTGCTCCAACTGTAGAACAAGTAGCTCCTATTCAAGCAGAACCAGTAGAAATAAAACAAGGAGCTTTAACCGAAAGAGTAGTTGGAACTTTAAGTCCAGAAGCTATGGCTACAGCTGCTCAAGCTGGAGGAACTAGTTTATCTAGAGTAACTAGAGCTAAAAAACAATTAAGAAATTCTGGATTAAATGAAGCTAGTATAACTGAATTAGGTAACGACCCTGAAACTTTAGAAACAAAACTAACAGAATTTACTGAAGCTGAGAGAGGAATTATTGCAGGATTACCAGAAGAAGCTTTAGTTAGTAATCAAATAGATTCACTATTAACAGGTATTGAAAATGGTCAAATACCTACATGGGCAAGTCCAGCAGTAGCTGCAGTAGAGCAAATGTTAGCTCAAAGAGGTTTAGATGCTTCTACAGTTGGTAGAGATGCATTATTAAATACAATTATACAAAGTGCACTTCCTATTGCTCAATCAAATGCTCAAGCAATACAAGCTAGTTTTAGTCAAGATAAAAATTTAGAAGCTCAAATAGAAATAAAAAATGCTGAGTTTAGACAACAGACAGCTTTAAGTAATGCTGATAAAGTATTTAATTTAAATTTAACTCAATTTAATGCTGACCAACAAACAGCATTATCTAATAGTAAATTTTTACAAACTGTTTCACTTACCGAAGCTAATAACAAACAACAAGCTGCTATACAAAATGCTGTTCTTACTTCTCAAGTTAATTTAGCTCAAGCAGACATAAATCAAAAAAATCAAATACAAAATGCTCAAGCATTTTTACAAATGGATTTAAGTAATCTTAGTAATGAACAACAATCTATAATTTTACAAGCTCAACAACAACAACAAACTTTACTAAGTAATCAAGCTGCTGCAAATGCAGCTAGTCAATTTAACGCTACGAGTGTAAATCAAACAAATCAATTTATGAGTAGTTTAGCTAGTCAAGTAGACCAGTATAATGTTGGTCAACAAAATGCTGTAAGTCAATTTAATGCTCAACAATCAAATGCTCAACGAGCTTTAGAGTTTCAAATAGGTGCAGATATTTCAAAAGCTAATGCAACAATGGTAAATAATATTAGTCAGTTTAATGCTCAACAAGATTTTGAAAGAGATAAATTTAATGTTACAAATGCTCAAGCTATTGAACAATCTAATTTAGCATGGAGAAGACAAGCAAACACTATTAATACTGCAGCACAAAATGCAATTAATCAACAAAATGCTCAGAATGCTTTTCAAATGTCTAGTCAAGCACAAGCATTTTTATGGCAAGAATTAAGAGACCAAGCAAATTATTCTTGGCAAAGTTCTGAAAATGACCAAAATAGAAAAGCTCAACTATATGCTCAAGCTTTAGCAAATGAAGGCGGTTCGTCTAGTAACTGGTCTACTAACTTAAATAGTATTACAACTGTATTAAACACCATGTTTAATAAAGTAACATAAACGGAGATAAAATATGAGAATAGGTAGTTTCTTTAAAAAAATAACAAAACCTTTTAAAAAAATAATTAAGAAAGTTGGTAAAGGAATTAAAAAAATTGCTAAAGGTATTGGTAAAGTTTTTGGTAAAATTGCAAAGCCTTTTGCTAAACTAGGAATTGTAGGTCAAATTGCTTTAGGATTTTTGATGCCTTGGGCAATAGGTGGCATAATGGGAGGTTTAAGTAGTACAGCTTTCGGAAGTTATGCTAGTAGTTTAGTAGGCAGTACAAATATATTTGCTAAAGCTGCAGGATATATGATGAAAGGTGTACATTGGGGAGCTACTAAAATTTCAAGTGCTTATTCTTTTGTTACAGATAAAATTAAACAAGGCTTCAGCTATTTAGGAGATAAAACTAAACAAGTTTTTGGAGGTGTTACTCCTGAAGATAGTATTTCAAAAGCTATAACTAACCCTAAAGCTCCTGATTTTTCTACTCCTGAAGGTTTAAAAATAGCTGAAGAAGCAGTTGCTGACTCTTTTGTTACAGATGGACTTACAAAAGAAACTAGTACTTTATTAGCTAAAGCAGAAGAAGCTTCTAGAATAGGAACTAGTAGTACAGTTAACTTAAATATTCCAGAAATTAAACTAGACGGTTCTTCTTTATCTGGACAAACTGGAATTAAAATTGGTACTGAAAAAGCTGCTACAGAAACTTTTCTTGATAGAGCTAAAAAAGGAGTTGTAGATGTTGCAGTTGCTGCTCCAAGTCAAATTTTAAGTTCAGTAGTTAGTGGTGCAGGAGAGGTAGTTGAAGATTATATTACTGGAGATGATGAAATTATGGGTAGTTCTGCAAGTTATGCTGTTCCTAATTTTATAGGAGATAATGCATCTTACACTACTTACAATAATACCGACTTAACTTTACAAAATTCAGGATATAATTATGGTGGACCTGTTTATCAGGCTCAAGTAACTAACAGTGGGTTTGGTAGGGATACTTATTTTAATTATTTTAACAGTATGAATAGTTACAGATAAAGAGAAAATTAATGGAAAAAGAAATAGATTATAAAAACTTAGACCAAGAAGGTTTGAAATTTTTAGCTACAAGCGGTAGACCTATTGCTGGGTCTTCTTTAACAAATCCTAAAGAAAGTGCTTATGCATGGGAACAACCGCCTGAGTTTACTAATTTACAAGAAGCAACAGAAGCTTTATTTGTTGAGATAACTGAACCTGAAACAATGAATGCTTTGTTAGATTTAATTGAAAATAAATTATCTATTGGTCAAATATCTGAAATAATTTTGACAGACGGATTTCAAAAAGGCATGTTTAATCCAGATTTAATGTTATTATTAATAGAGCCTACTATGTATATGTTAATTTACATAGCAGAAAAAGCAGGTATAACAGACTATGTAACTTATGTTGAAGAAAATGAAGAGTCTGAAGAAGATGTTGATATGCAAGAAAGTGAAATAGACAACATTATACAACAAGCTAAAGAAAATTTAGTACCTATAGAAAATAAAGGTAAGTTAAAAACTATATTAAGCGAAGAAGTAGTTTCAAGATTAGAAGAATTAGAAGTTCCCTCTAGAAGTTTATTAGAAAAGACTGACGAAGAAGAAATTTTAGAAGTAGAAGAGGAACAACCCATGACAAGTTTACTAAGTAGAGAGGCACAATAATGGCTATTGAAGAATTTGGTGAGTCTTTATTATCTCAAGCAAGAGACAAAAGAAAAAAAGAAGATGATAAAGGAAAAAAACTAACAGCTCTTGTTTTAGGTTTAACTGCTGGAAATGCTTTTTTAAGAAATAGAGCAGCTAAAAGAATAGAAAAAATGAATACAACTAATGCTTTTATTATTAGAGACAAAACTAAACAATTTGATAATGGTATTAAATTTTGGACTGACCATTCTAAGTTAATGGACAAACATGCACCTACTGGTAGTACAGACTGGAAACAGGCTAAAAGAAATGAGTTGTATGCTTTATATAAAAAAACAGATTTACAAGGTGAAGATGCTAAAAACTATTCAGAATTTACAAAATTAGTAAACTCTAAAATTGCTGATGAAATAAAATCTTACACAGAAAAATATGAATTAAATAAACAATTTAAAGATATAGATAGTGGTAGCAAAGATAAAGCTAGAGAAACTTTTCTTTCACCTTTACAAAAAAAATTAGAGTTAGCAAAACAAACTATTTTAAGTTCTGAAGGAAGTGTAGGTGGAGTATTATTTTCTCAATTAGGATTAAGACCTGATAGTAAATTAGTTGAAGATTTTGAAGGAACTGGATTAACTTTACCAGCAGCTTTTACTGCACCTTCAGGTTATTATAAAAGTGTAAGAGAACAGTTACTAAAAGAAAAAAGTTCTATTGATAACTTTGCTGAAGCTATGAGTGATGCTGATAAGAATGTTACTTATACTCCACTCACTAGTGAAGAAATTAAATCTCTTAGTGGTTCATCTAATGCTAAACCTAATGCAAAACATGCAACATCTTTAAATAATATTTTAAATGACAAAGCTAACACTGCATCAGAAAAAATTCTTATGAACAAGAAATTTTTTTATACAGATGGGCTAAAATATTGGACTGGTGAACCCAAGGTAGTAGATACTACACTTGAAGACTATTATAGCGATTTAGGAGCTTCAGAAAAAGAATTATTTATAAGTGATATTTTAGGAATTTCTAAAGTATTAGAACAAAACTATGAGCAAGTAAACGACTTTGATGTAAAAGAAAGTTCTTATTTTATAGGAGAAGCATTTAATACATATATAGAAAAACAATATAAAATTAATGATAAGCCTATAGTAGCTGTTAGTGAAGAACTAGATACTTTTGATGGGAATGCAATTGTTCCTCTTGTAAACTCTAGTACTGGTGAAACTATCAATTTAGCAAAGTCACCTACAGCTAATCACTATATAGGTATGCTTCAAAAATTATTTAATGAGAAAGATATAGCAGGAGCTAAACAATTTAGACAAGTTGTTTTTGACCGTATTGGAGATTATCCCGATAAAGAAAATTTTCTTATAAAACTTGGAGAAACTTTTGAAGCAGGAATGAAAGGAAAAACTTTTAATCTTGTAAAGACTAACATTACTGATGAAATTATAGAAGATAATATTACTGATGAAGAAGATGAAGAAACCATAGATAGTAGTAAAATTGATAAACAAAAATATCTGAGTATTGATGAATATAATAAAAAATTTAATGCTGAAAAAAATAAAAAATATAATTTAAAAAATATTACTAAAATTTTAGAGAGTAAAAATAAAAATTTATTTACTAACTACCGAGTAAAAACAGATTTATTTAATTGGTTGATTAGTAAAGATTATAAAGATTTTGATACTACTTTAACTAGACAAAGTAATTTATGGCGAGATTTTGATGAGAAATCTAAATTAAGTTTAATGGAACAATACAAAGATTCTTTATTATAATGAAACCATCAGAACTAGAATTTTTAGAAAGTTTAAATATTGGAAGTATTGACTATTCTAATCCTGAAACTTCCGAAGAAAGAAGAAAAAGACTTGAAAAAGAAAAACTTGAAGACGAATTAAATTTAATTGAAGATGATGAAATAAATATTGAAGAGTCTATAAAGCCTATAGCACCTGAAGCAGTTGTAGAAGAAAATAATTTTGAAGAAGACACTGTAAATAAAATGTTAAGTGAAGAAAGTTCAGACATAAAATTTTTAAGAAGTTTAAATATTGGTGCTACTGAATATGAGCCAGAAAAAGTAAGTAGAGAAATTAAAGATTCTTCTGTTATAGGAGATGATATTAGTTTAGCTAGGCAATTTCAATATGGAGCAGCATTAGAACCTCATATTATAGGGAATACTTATAGACTAGTTCAAGCTGCTTTTACTAAAAAAAGTAATGAAACTTTTTCAGAAGCTGCTCAACGAATTGAAGCAGCTAGGGTAAAAGAAATATTAAAAGAGTTTCCAGAGTTTGTTGGTAAAGAAGAAAGTTTAGAAGTACTTAGTGGCAGATTAGGAATGGCTTTAGCAGACCCTGTTACTCTTTTAGTTCCTTGGGTTAAAATTGCAAAAGCTGGTAAAATTGCTAATGTAGGTATTACTGCAGGTATAGCAGGTGCTGATATGGCTTTAAGAGAAAAAGCTTTATACGGTGAAGTAAATCCAGTTATGGTAGGAATAAGTGCTGCTATAGGAGGAGTTAGTGGTGGACTTAGTAAAGTAATAGCTGATAGAGTTGCTAAAAAAACAATACAAGAAGGGACAAAAAAAGGAGCAGAAAAAAAAGTTATAGATGAAGGCGAAGAAACTTTAAATTTAGATGAAGCTACAAGAAAATTAGTTGGTGAAGCTGGAGAAGATGCTACAATTAATAGTCAAAAAAATATAAATTCTTGGGTAGATAGTACTAATAGTTTAGGGGAAAAATATACTAAACTAGATTTATTTAGTACAGAAATTGCTAAAATAAAAAAACAAATTAGAACTAATAAAAATGCAGTAGAGATAAAAAAACTTGAAACTAAAGTTAAAAAAATAGAAAAAAATAAAAAAATTCTTTCTGCTGAAATAGATAAACTTCAATACATAGATATACCAGAACAGAGTTCTATAATAGGATTTAACTCTTTAATGTCTTTAGCTAAAAAAATAGACCCTAAAACTGGTAAAAGTATTCTTGATGGACAAATGGGTAAAAGTTTTATTCACGCTTTAGTTCAAGAAACTATTAGACCTGCTGTTGGAGGAATTGGTGGAGGTTTGACATACTTAGGTTTAAGCGATGATGCAGATGATACAGGTTTAAATCAAGCCATTGCTGCAGGAGTTGTTTTAGGATTTTTAAATAAAAGAATAGAGAATAGTACTTTTAAATTAAGTAACAAAACAAAAGATACTATAAGTGGAGAAATTGAAAATACTCTTAGTAAGCATTATAAAGTTTTTTTTAAAAGTTTATTTGCTTCAACTCATTCTGCTAAATTACAAGCTAACAATGATGTCCTAGCTGGGTTTGGAAAATCTTTATTTAAAGTACAAGGAGATAGTGTTGATGAATCTATTGAAACAGCTGCATTTAAATATAAAGATTTTTTTAGAAGAGAGCTTTTTAAAATTACTGGTTCTGAAAGTGATGAAACTATAGCAGCAGCCGGTAGAATTATACAACAAAAAAACATGTCTAAAAATTCTAAATATTCTTTTTTAGATAAAGGCGATATGGCAAATATTAAAGCTGTAGAAATAGCTAGTAAATTTAATGTGCTACAAAACAATTTTAAAAACTATGTAAAACAAACCGGTATTGAATTTAAAGAAATAGAATCTTATGGACTAACTCAAGTTTTTAATACACAAGCTGCTGATGCATTAGGAGTTGATGCAACTATTAAAATTTTAACTAGAGCTTTTAAAATTCAAAACATTAACGCTAATAAATTAGACCCTAAAGCTAATCCATTGTTTAGTGAAAAAAAATTAAAACAACAAGCAGTGAATTATTTTGAAAATTCTGATGGTATTAGAAGAAAAGAAATGTTAGATTCTAAAAAATTTAAAGATGAAAGTACAGAAGTTTTAAATCCTAAAAATAAAAAAAGAAAAGCAAAAACTATAATTAATAGTGCTAGATTTTTTGATAACAAAAGAGTTCTAGTAGACCAAGAAGCTAGAGCTTCAGCTAAAGATTTATTTGTACAAGATTTAGAATTTACAGCAAATTCTTTATTTGAAAATTCTATACCTGTAGCTGAGTTTGCTAGAAAATTTGGAAGTAAAGGACAAGGACTTGCTAACATAAGAAAACAATTAAAAAATTATTACATTCAAAAGTCTAAAGAAGCTGGTGGTACAGGAGACTTTACAAAAGATAAAGGATTACGACAACTTTATAATAACGATTTAGAATTAATTTCTAAAAGTGTTAATGGGTTTTTTGGAGTTCATGGACTTAATAGTTCAGTTAAAGCAGACAGTGGTTGGAAAAGTGCAATGTTAACTACACAAGCTTTACTATCAACTACAAAACTTTATAAAGTTGTAATTCCTTCAATGGGAGATTTAATTCAAGTATATCAAAATAGTGGAGTAAAACCTTTTTATCAATCTATGATAAGACAAATAAAAGAAAGAGGACCTGATGCAAAAAAACCTTCTGCAGAATTAGGATTAAGAAGTGGTAGAATTAAAGAAGGAGTTTTTGGTAGACAAGACCCTATTTCAAAAAGAGCTTGGAAAAATAAAAAATATAATGGTGTCTTAGAGCAAGAGCTTAAAAACTTTTCAATGACAGCTAGTACTAAATATCAACGAAGTGTAGTTAATTTTCAAAAAAGATTTTTTGAAATAGTTCAACTTGGTAGAATAACTAGATTTGCTAGAGAGTTTGCTTATGATGCAGGTGCTTTTAGAGCTTTTGATATTGGTAAAATAAAAAACTTAAGTAGGAGTAGAAGAAGAGAATTAAAAAGTTTAGGTCTTACTGTTGATAATGCTAAATATCTTTCTAAATTTAAAACTATGGATGAAGCCTATGAAGATAGTATTGGAAAAATATTGATTGATAAAGCAGGTAGAAGTGCTGCTGACAGGGATGCTTTAATACCTACAGTAGGAAATAGACTTTTATTTGCTCAAGCAGAAGACCCACTTCAAAAATTTGCAGGTAGTTTTTTATCATGGGCAATGGCTAAAGGAAGTCAAACAAACTCGTTAATTCGTAGGATGGAAGATGGAGATGCAAAATTAGCACTTTTAGCATTATCAACTATACCTATTTATGCTTCTGTACAACAACTACAAGTAGACCTTAATCCTAATATAGAGTTTAGAGAAAAAGAAAGTCTTAGCCCTGCAGATTCCGCAGAAGATTTTTGGAAATGGACAGGTAAAGGTGCAATGTTTAGTGGACAAATCATGCCTTTTTGGATGGATAAAGCAATAAACTCCATTAAATATAATTCAGGTTTTATTGATACTGTATATCCAGCAGCTTCTATAGTTAATGATATATATGAAGTAGGAAAAGATGTTGCTAGTCTTCCTTCTGGAGAAAGTACAGCAAGTAAAGTTGTTTTAGATTTACTTGAAACAGTTGTTCCTGCTGCAAAAGAAATTACTAGAAGAGAATCAGTTGGAGAAGCTATTGGTTTGAGTGGAAGTATTAAAGAAGAAGTAGATTCGTTTGCTACAGGTGGTTTAGTAAAAGGTGAGGATAATGTTACTGATACAAAAGAAAATCCTGCAGACAGAACTAATCCTTATACTGGTGAGTCATATGCTGAAACTTCAAAAGGTGTATTAGCTGCTTTAGAAACTCGTCAAGCAGAAAGAAAACCTTTAAACCGAGGTGGACTACTAAACAAATTAAAAACTAGAAAAACTTATCAAGATGGTGGTAAGGCTGACAAATTAGATTTTAAAAAGAAATACAATGTATAAATACTTTACCGAAGACGAATTAAAATGCCGACACACTGGCGAATGTAATATGGATGATGACTTTATGAAAGTCTTAGAAGCTATTAGAGAAGAGTGTGGTTTTGGTTTTGTTATTACTAGTGCTTATCGTTCTCCAGAACATCCTGTAGAAGCTAAGAAGTCTAGACCGGGGGCACATGCTTCTGGTAAAGCAGTAGATATCCTTGTCCACATGGAACAAGCTTTTAAAGTTATTGAAGTAGCTTTAAAACACGGAGTACAAAGAATAGGTGTAGCACAAAAAGGTGATGTTGGTTCTAGATTTATTCATCTTGATATGGATGACACCAGAGCTAAACCTCGTGTCTGGAGTTACTAATGATATTATATAGAGAAACAGATTTAGATAGAGCTTACAGAATAGATTGTCGTTGTCGTACTAAAAACAACTCACCTTGGATTCAGCGTGAAGAATTTAGAACTGTATATGAAGACTTAATGGAGCTTTATATGCTAGGCTTAGATAATGATTTACTGGAAGAAGATGATGCTCCAGAATTTATAGTAGATTCATTAGAAAATATATTAACAAAAAGTTTACACTTTGAACCGGAGAAATAATTATGGCATTAGCAGATTCAATCGTAGGAGTAGCTGGTAAAGTACTCAACAAATTTGTAGTAGATAAAGATTTAAAAGCTAAGCTAGAACAAGAAATGCAAATGGCTTTTCATTCTGCAAACTTAGCACAGATAGAATTAAATAAACAAGAAGCAGCTCATCAAAGTTTGTTTGTTGCAGGTTGGAGACCTTTTGTTGGGTGGACTTGTGGTGTTGCTCTTGCTTATCACTTCATACTTTCACCTTTATTATCTTTTATCTTAGTACTAGCAGGAGTAGAAACTCCTATGCCAACTTTTGAATTTTCACAGTTGTCTACAATTCTTATGGGAATGTTAGGACTCGGAGGCTTAAGGTCATATGAAAAGATGAAGGGTGTACAAAGAGAAAAATAATAAGAGGTTAAAATGAAAAAGGATGTAATTATAGGGTTAAGTTTATTCTTGGTGGGCAGTTTAAACGCTACGCAAACAGGAGATTGTACAGCAGGTACACAGTATTGTGAACAGAATAGTTTAGGTACGACAAATACGACGACAACAACTAATACAAATACAAATAATAATACTAATAACAATACAAATACAAATACAAACACTAATACTAATACAAACAATAACACCAGCACTAATACTAATAACAATACTAACAGTAATACTAATGTTAACACGACTACTTCGACAGCTAACTCCACGGTTAATTCTACAGTGGCTCAAACAGCTACTAATACAAATACTAACAGTAATACAAATGTTAATACTTCTAGTAACACTAATAATAGTACCAGTAATAGTACTTCTAATGTTACTACTGCTAATTCCAACAGCAATACTAATACTAATAACTCAACAAATACTAACAACAATAATTCAACCTCTACGCAAACTGTTCGTCAGGAAGTAGAATCGCCTCCAGCCTCGGCAATAGCCCCAAGTATAATGTCTTACTCTCAAGACCTTTGTACTGTTGGTAGGTCTGGAGCTTTTCAAGGGCAACTGTTTGGTTTTTCTACAGGCTCTACAGTAAAAGATGAGAACTGTGAAAGATTAAAGTTATCTAAATATTTATATGACACTGGTATGAAAGTTGCATCAGTAGCAATACTCTGTCAAGATGAACGAGTTTTTGGTGCTATGCGTATGGCAGGTACTCCTTGTCCTTATATGGGTAAGATAGGTGAAGAAGCTACAGTTGCTTGGACCACTAATGTAATAGAAAGACCAACATATAAAGCAGACTTAAAAGCTTTTGTAAAAACTTGTACAAAAACTAGAAATGGTAAAGGTATAAAAAAATCTAGTAAAACTTGTAAAAAAGAATTTCATTCTAAAAATGGATAGTGAAAAAGTTATTAATAACATTTACTTTATTACTTAGTAGCTATTGTTATTCTAATTTTATATACGAATCCAATCAGTCTTTAATAGATTTACGCAACGAATCCTCAGTAACTAATCTTAGTAGTGGAGATGACCAAACCTCTGCTATGTTTCCTATTGGATTTGACTTTACTTTTTATGGTGAAACTTTTAACTCAGCTAGAATGGCTACTAATGGTTGTTTACATTTTTTAAGTAACGGTACAACTTGTAACGATTATACACCTGACCCATTACCTTATGCTACTTATACAATGTATCCGTTCTGGACAGATTTAATAAGTGGTACAATGAAAGCTAAAACTTTTAACGATAAAACAGTATTTGGATGGTATGATAAAAAAGAATATTACAGAACATCAAGCAATAGTTTTGAAGTTATTCTTTGGCATAATAATTCTTTTGAATATAGATATGGTGAGCTTGATGTTAACAGCCATGATGTTTTAATAGGACATCAAGGTGATGCTTTAGAAACTTATCAGTATTTATTCCATGATGAATGTAGTACTGGTTCAACAAATGTGTCTGGTGTTTGTGTA
>Ga0209535_1002456_pt1 | contig 12092 bp, 17 predicted proteins | sample LinPmetageLP28_FD_184041 | JGI IMG/M metagenome (GOLD analysis project Ga0209535, IMG submission 184041) | Marine viral communities from the Pacific Ocean - LP-28 (SPAdes) (version 2) | ecosystem: Environmental > Aquatic > Marine > Oceanic | place: Pacific Ocean | collected 2009-08-22
CTAATCCAATCGAAGATAAGATGATTATGGAAGAGGCTAAAACTAAGATTCAAGCTCAAGGTGATAATATTTCTATATTAGAGGATTTTAGAGAAGAAGGCATTGGGAGTCTGGCTCCAGGAATCAAGAAACCTATTGATGAACTAGAAAAAAATATGTTGAATAACACAGATTACCAAAATAAAAAGAAAGCTATTGATAATATCCCAACAAAACCAGATTTAGATAGACCATTTGTAACTGATGAAGAAATGTCTGCATTTACACTAGAAGACAATGCAAGAAAATTAAATAAAGCTAAAGGTGTTATAGATAAGTTAGATGCTAAAACTACAAGACAAAAATTGTTTGTAGCAGATTTAGTTGAAGATGTAGGTCAAGGTATATTTGAAAATGTAGATATGGGTGCAATTGTTAGATCCAACATGTATGATGATTTAATAGAACAAGGTATTGATGAAGATGTGTTAACAAAAGTAATGTACTCAGGAACAAAGTCTGATGACTTTGGAATTACAATGTCAAAGATAAAATCCAATGCTAGAGATGAAGGTGTCAATATAGATGAGACTATAGATTTTTATGAAAGTGCTTTTAATGAAGTAGACATCCCTAAAAAAGCTGACGGCGGTAGAATAGGTTATTCTGAAGGAAACGATGATCCTAAAAAATTAATTAAAAAAATACCCAAAGTTGGTAAAATTGTTTCAGCTGTAGGAGAGATTGTAAATTATGTAAAAACATTGGATCCAATAGAAGCTATGAAAGAAGTAAACAGAGTTATAGCTAAAGAAGGTAAGTATAAAAATGTAACAAATAAAGAATCTGAAAAAATATTTGAGGACACACAAGATCACATTTTTGAAAGAGATCCTAAACCAACTGAGTTTGATATTGACATTGATGATGAAGAAATAGAATCAGCTAGAGCACTAGCACCTAAGATGGTAGAGCGATTACAATTAAAAGAAAGATTTCCTGGATTAGATGAGGAACTAATTCAAAGAATTTTAATTGACGACAACCCTCAAAGAAAAGCTGAAGTAATAGCAACTATTGAAGAGTCTTATAAGATGTTAGAAAAAGGTATGCAACCTGAAGACATCATTAACACTTTTAAAAATACATCTAGAAGTAAAAACGCATCAGGGGGCTTGCCTCACATATTGGGAGTTTAACTTGAAACTTCACGATTATAGACAAACTATGGCTCACATGAGACGCCCTGGTTTTGAGAACGGATCTCCTCCACCAAAACCTGAACAGCAAACACCTTTCATTGACAAGCTAAAAAATTTAAAAGAAGTTGCTCCAGGTTTAATGCCTAGAAGTAAAGTTTCTATTTTAAAAATGTATATGGATGAAGCTCTCAAAGATGGAGAGATTACACAAGAACAACACACAGAAATGTTAATGCCTTACTTTGGTGAGTTAGGTGAAAACGTAACAGAACAAATTGAAATATCTGATAGAGAAAATTTTTCAAAAGGAGGATACAAGGGATATGTTTCTTCTGAAAGATTAGAATTAGAAAAAAAAATACCTGAGATAAGAAGATTATTTTTAGAAGGAAACTCTATCTTAGACCTTTCTAAAAAATTAAATGTTGACGGAAAAAAAATTGAAACTATTTTAAACGAATTAAAAGGGAACACTGCTTTAAAAAAAGATGGTAAAATAATTGATCGAGGTTATGCTATACCTGAAGATACAGAACGTGGTAAATTATACAAAGACAATAGAATTTCAAAAAAAGATTTAGAGTTAAGAGGAAGAGGAGGTTCTGGACGTACTGCAGCAATAGCTACAGAAACAATAGAGGCAGCACGTGATGCTTCTAAAACATTGACTATGCCAGAACTGGCAGAAAAATTTAAGATTAGTGAAGCAAGTTTAAGAGATTATGGAATTACAGGAGCTAAAGCTAGAGATAAATTTAAAGAAAAATATATAAAACCAGAAGTTACAAAATATGGTAATAAAGTTTTAAAAGTTTTAGAAAAAAATCCATCTTTAATAGGAAATCAAAATGAGTTATTTAAACAAGCAAAAGTCCCTCCTGGAATGGATTCAGGTGTTTCAAGAGCTTTAAAAAATAATGCAGAATTAGGGAGTGGTAAAAAACGTTTTGATATTCCTAAAAGTATTTCTAAATTAGTTTCTAAACTATATGGAGTTACAGAAACTGTTGATGATCTTTTTTTTAAAGCAGGTGCCTCCCCTGAAGATGTAAGTTCTATGTTGACTAAACCAGCCTCATCTTTAAAAGAACCTTTTAGATCTGGCGTATTAAGAAGAGCTACTGTTTTTGAACATACTTTTCCAAAATCATTAATACCTTTTATTAAAGGTAAAAAATTGCAAAATGAATTATTAATGACTGGAGAAAGAACCTCTCCTTTTTTAAATGATTTTAAAACTAGATTTGATTTAGCTCAAAAAAGAGCTGTTGAAAAATATTTAAAAGATGGAAATTTAAAAGAATATAATAAGTCAATTAATAATATTAGAGATACAGTTAAAAAACTTACAGGTGGTTATGAAATAGGTTATATAAAGTTTGACAAAAATGGAAATTCTTTTCCAATTGTAAATTCAAAAATTGCATCTGAAGGTTTAAATGAATTTGGACAAGGGACAGCTCAAAAAGTAACTGCATTTAAAAATGCAAAATACACTACTAATCTTTTAAAAAATTTTAAAAAAGATCCTGAAAATATAAATTTTTCTACTTTAAGAAGAGAAGTAGATGTTGAAGACATATCAGAAGATGTAATTAAAAAAAGCCAAGAAGCAGCTAAAGCTTATGAAAAAGCAAAACCTTTCTTGGGTTTAAAAGATAAATTTATTAATTTTTCAAAAAAAAATTTAAATAATCCTTTAGTACAAACTTTATTTAAAGCTCCCGCAGGGAAAGCAGCTCTTGTGACAGGTGCAATTTTACTACCTTCTAAATTAGCAGCCCAAGAACCAGAAGATATACCTCCAGGAATGTTGCCAGAAGGATCTCCAGGTCAAATAAATCCTGAACCTGAAGAAGTATTTGATCCAGAAAGAGCTGAACCAGGTTTAGCTTTAACTGCAGCAGCAGCCCCATTAGCAACTCAAAAAGGAAGAAACTTATATGGAAAATTTGCTAAACAAATTGCAAGCGGTTTAGGCAATACTGTAAGAGCAGTAGGATCACCTTTAACTGGTTTAACATTAGCAGCAAGTGAGTTTGCTGATATTAATCCAATTAGGTTAGCAAAAGAAGATGAAGAAGGTATTTTTAAATATGACGAAAAATTTGGAAGTTTAAAAGAAGACCCTAGTATGGGTCAAGCTGGTGCAGAATTACTTTTACCAGAACAAATAAAAAGAGTTGCAGGTAAATTACCAAAAGGAATTATGAGTAATCTTTTTGGTTTACAAGGCTTATCAAAATTTGGAAAAATTGGAGCTTTAGCTGCAAGAGCACCTAGTGTCATGACTCCTGTTGGTTTAACTTTACTTGGAGCTGAAGGAATTAAAAAACTTTATGATGAAGAGCAAAAGAGAAAACGTATGATTGAAGCTATGGACCCTGAAGAAAGAGTACAGTTTCTACAAGAAGAAAAAGATACAGAAGAATTTATGTCAAGACAGTCTGCTGCTACTGGTGGTATAATGAGATTAGGTTTTGCAGATGGACCAGAAGATCCTAAAAAAAGAAAGTTTATGAAAATAATGGGTGGACTTGCAGCTATACCTTTACTTGGAAGATTTATTGATATTGGAACTCAAGCACCAAAAATAGCTGAAGTAGTTAGAAGAGGCACTGAGGGTATACCTGATTTTTTAATGGATCTTATTGCTAAAGTTAAAGCAGGCGCTGAAACAAAAGGATTAAAATATTTTACTGGTAATAAACCGGAAGAATTTAAAGACGTTTATCAATTGGATAATTACGTTGTTACAGAAAAAGGTAATAAAACAATCATTAGAGAAGTAGATCAAGATGGAGACATGCTTTATAAAGAAAACCAAATGGAAATAGATTATGACCCTGAGACTGGAGGCTATACTTACAATGAAGCAAGCGCTAGACCTGATGCAGAAGGAAAGCTTAAAGATGTAGAAGAATACATTGAAGAAGATGATTTAGAAAACATGAGAAAATATACTTATGACGAATAAATACCCTAAGACCTGGCTCCTGCCGCCTGAATCCGGACCCATGCCTCAGGGCTTGAATATTAACTATAATACTGTTAAGACAGTGAAACTGGAGAAAATAAAAAATGGCAGACAAAATAGACAAGTCTCTGACTCAAAGTCCAAGAGGCTCAATAGATCTTCCTAGTGAAGAAGAGATACAAGAAACAGTAGTTGAGACTCAAGAGGAAATGGAACAGGCTCCAGGGCCTGTAGAAATTAATCAACAAGACGATGGATCAGTTGAAGTAGACTTTGATCCAAACGCTGCCTCACCAGAAGGTGGTGATGAGCATTATGCAAACTTAGCAGAATTTTTACCAGAAGAAGTTTTAGGTGAAATAGGTTCAGACCTTTCACAAAAATATCAAGAGTATCAAATGGGTAGAAAAGAATGGGAACGTTCTTACACTCAAGGTTTAGATTTATTAGGTTTTAAATACGATATGAGAACAGAACCTTTCCAAGGAGCTTCAGGTGCAACTCACCCAGTTCTAGCAGAAGCGGTTACACAGTTTCAAGCACTAGCTTACAAAGAATTACTACCAGCAGATGGACCAGTTAGAACTCAAGTGATTGGTGCACCTAACGAACAAAAATCTCAACAAGCAAATAGAGTAAAAGATTTTATGAACTATGAGCTCATGGAAAAAATGAAAGACTATGAGCCAGACTTTGATCAAATGCTATTTTATCTTCCATTAGCAGGGTCAGCTTTTAAAAAAGTTTACTATGATGAACTTTCAAAAAAAGCTACATCAAAGTTCGTACCGGCAGATGATTTGATTGTACCCTACACGGCTACCTCATTAGACGATGCAGAGGCAATCATCCATCGGGTAAAAATTTCTAAGAACGAATTAAGAAAACAACAAGTAGCAGGTTTTTATTTAGACGAAGATTTAGGTTCTCCAAGACAAGTTGAAGACGACGTTGAGAAAAAAGAAAGAGAACTAGAAGGCCAAAGAAAAACTCAAGATGATGATGTTTATACTATTTTAGAATGTCATGTTAATTTAGATCTTGAAGGTTTTGAAGATGCAGACCCTGAAACTGGTGAAGCGTCAGGAATTAAAATTCCATACATAGTAACAATTGATGAAGCTACAAGAAAAGTTTTAGCTATAAGACGTAACTATGAAATAGGTGATCCAGATAAAACTAAAATACAATATTTTGTACATTTCAAATTTCTTCCAGGACTAGGGTTTTATGGCTTTGGTCTAATCCACATGATTGGCGGTTTAAGCAGAACTGCAACTGCAGCACTCCGTCAATTATTGGACGCAGGAACTTTATCTAATTTACCTGCTGGATTTAAAATGCGTGGTATTAGAATTAGAGATGATGCGCAATCAATTCAACCTGGTGAATTTAGAGACGTAGATGCACCTGGTGGAAATCTAAAAGATTCATTTATGATGTTACCATTCAAAGAACCATCAGCTACATTATTAAACCTAATGGGTATAGTTGTTCAAGCTGGTCAAAGATTTGCATCAATTGCTGATCTACAAGTTGGAGATGGCAATCAACAAGCTGCAGTTGGAACTACAGTTGCTTTATTAGAGCGTGGTTCAAGAACTATGTCAGCTATTCACAAAAGAATTTACTCTTCGTTAAAAACTGAATTTAGATTGTTAGCTAGAGTATTCAAGTTATATCTACCACCGGAGTATCCGTACGACGTAGTTGGGGGTCAAAGGTTTATTAAACAAACAGACTTTGATGATAGAGTAGATATATTGCCAGTTGCCGATCCCAACATCTTTTCTCAAACTCAGCGTATTTCCCTCGCACAAACAGAGTTGCAGCTGGCACAATCAAATCCTCAGATGCACAATATGTATCAAGCGTATCGACATATGTATGAAGCATTGGGTGTAAAAAATATTGATTCTATTTTAATGAAACCTCAACAGCCGGCACCAATGGATCCTGCTTTAGAAAACATTATGGCTTTATCAGGTAAACCATTTAATGCATTCCCAGGTCAAGATCACAGAGCGCACATGACTTCGCATTTAAATTTTATGGCAACTAACATGGCACAAAATAATCCAATGATTATGGCTGCTATGGAAAAAAATATTATGGAGCACATAAGTTTAATGGCACAAGAACAAATTGAAATAGAGTTTGCAGATGAAATTCCTCAAATGCAACAGATGGCAGCGATGGCTCAAGCCAATCCACAAGTTGCAGAACAGCTAAGACAAATAACTTTACGTATTGAAGCTAGAAAAGCTGTCCTGATTGCTGAGATGATGGAAGAATTCTTGAAAGAAGAAAGAGAAGTTACTTCTGGTTTAGGTAATGATCCTATTGCACAGTTAAGAGCAAGAGAATTAGACCTAAGAGCACAAGATAACGAGCGTAAAAAAGTTGAAGGTCAAGAAAGAATCAACCTTGATAAGATGAAAGCAATGATGAATCAACAAAATCAAGAAAATAAACTTGAACAAAACGAAGAACTAGCAAATTTAAGAGCTGATACGTCAATTGAAAAAACAATATTAGGTAAATCTATTCCAAATGTGGATAAAATGATGCCAAGTGTTGAAATAGAAAAATATGAAGGAGAAAACAGATGAAAAAAACAGTGAAAAAAAAGAAAAAATCATTTCCTGATGTTTCTGGAGATGGAAAAATTACAAAAAAAGACATTTTAATGGCTAGAGGTGTAATACCTAAGAAAAAAATGGCAAAAAAGAAAAAAGTAAGGTAAGTTTAAGAAAAATAAGGAGAAAATATGAACAAAAAAGATAAATTTTTTGTAGCATCTGAAGAAATAGGAATCCCTTCTCAAAATATAGAGTTGGACCCTAGATCTGTAACAACAGCTAACGGTATGCCAAGAAACTACATACCAACTGGAGACAAAACTGAAGTTAGAGGTACTAAAAGAATGCTAGCTAACAAAAAGAAAACGGCAACTTGGTACTAACATGTGGTTATCGGCAATCAAATTAGCCGTTTCTGCTGGTAGTAAAATTTATGCTAACAAGCAGAAGGCAAAAGTCGCAATGTCTGATGCACAGCTATTGCACGCTGAACGACAAGCTCGTGGTGAGGAAGCTTACCAGGGAAAATTGTTAGAGGCACGTCAAAACGATTATAAGGACGAGTTTGTCCTCGTAATATTGTCTGCCCCAATAATTGTGCTTGCTTGGGGAGTCTTCTCGGACGATCCTGGCGCTCTCGATAAAGTAAAAACTTTCTTCGAGCATTTTGCGTCATTGCCTACGTGGTTTTCGACATTGTGGATCCTTGTCGTGGGTAGTATTTTTGGTATAAAGGGTACACAAATTTTTAAAAACGGAGGAAAAAAATAATGGCAAACAATAGATTTAATAAACAAGTCACTCAATCAAGACAAGCTTTGATGAATGGCGGAAGAACAAAAAAAATGGGTGGTGGAAAAATGTCCACTGCTAGAAAAGACATGGAGTCTGGTTTTTACAAAGACGACATGGGTATGAGAGGTGGAGCTATGTTTAAAAAAGGTGGTTCTGCTAAAAAAAAGAAACAAGGTTACAAAGATAGAAAAGATGAATCAATTGCAATGAGAATTAAAAAGAAAAGAACTAAAAAGCAATTGAAAGATTCAAGAGATGAGTCTTATGGTAAGTTTGGTTCTAAAGCTAAAAAATCAGGTAAGATTAATAAGTAATGTCTAAAAAAAATATTCAGAAACTTTTAAAAGCTATGGCTGGTAAGAAAAAAAAGAAGCCAGTTAAAAAGACTTCACGAGTTATAGCTTTAGAAGGTAGAAAAAATTTTTCTAAAGGTTCTGGAGAAAACGATATGGTTAGACAAGCTCAAAGGGATTATAATGGAAGTTACATTTCAGGAGATCTTGGTGGAGTAGAAGTTGGAAATAAATCATATAAAAAATATTATAAAGGATTAATATAATGTCTCGTCCCGGTTTATATGCAAACATTGCAGCTAAAAAAGCTAGAATCAAAGCTGGCTCTAAAGAGAAGATGAGAAAAAAAGGTGCTAAAGGTGCACCGACTGCAAAACAATTTAAAAGAGCAAAAAAAACAGCGAGGTCATAATGGCAAAACTATGTCCAAAAGGAAAAGCAGCAGCAAAGCGTAAATTCAAAGTATATCCCTCTGCGTACGCTAATATGTATGCGTCCGGTGTATGCTCTGGTAAAATTACTCCAGGTGGTAAAAAAGGAAAAAGAAAAAAAGCTGCTAGCGGAGGTCTAATCGTTGACGAAGATTTAACGATGATGGTTGATGTATAATGCGTACTTACTATTCAGAAGGTGGTTTAAGAAAATGGGTAGCCGACAAATGGGTGGACATTGGAGCACCGAAGAAGAACGGGAAATATCAACCTTGCGGGAGAAGCAAAGGCTCAAAGAGGAAATATCCCAAATGCGTCCCACTTGCAAAAGCCACACGAATGACAAAGTCGCAAAAGGCGAGTGCTGTCAAACGAAAAAGAGCAGCAGGGAATCCTGGCGGCAAGCCTACTAACGTAAAAACATTTACTAAAAGAAAGAAGTAACATGAGAAAACAAGACAACATGCCTGCTAGAAATAAAAAAAATTTTAGGTCTACAAAATCTGGAGCTGGTATGACAGCTAAAGGTGTTGCTGCTTACAGAAGAAAAAACCCTGGTTCAAAACTAAAGACAGCTGTAACAGGTAAGGTAAAACCTGGTTCTAAAGATGCTAATAGACGTAAATCATATTGTGCACGTAGTGCAGGTCAAATGAAAAAATTCCCTAAAGCTGCTAAAGATCCTAATTCTAGATTAAGACAAGCTAGGAAAAGATGGAAATGTTAGATAATTTTATATATAAATTTTGTGAAACTATTGACAATATTACAGATTACATAGATAGTTGGTGTGATGCGAGATACAAAACTATTAGAAACTTTTTCAATAAAAAAAGAAAAAGAGGAAAAAGAAAAAAATCTGTTTAAAACTCTTCGTAAAGAAGTTGAGACAGGTGCAAATGGAACACAAGATTATATAATTAAGAAAGGTATAAATAAAGGTAAAAAAGCAAATGGACGAACTACAGATAATAACTAAAATACAGAGAGAGCTGAAAGAATCTTATCAACAAATTGGTGATGCTATGATTGCTGGTAGTGTTGACAATATGGAAAAATATAAGTATATGATGGGACAGGCACATGCCTATTATAAAATATCACAGGATATCTCTAACCTGCTAAATAAGAAGGAGCAAAATGAAAAAGGAACAGTTATCAAATTCGGAGACACCAAAGATTAAATATGCTTTGGCAGATAAGTACGAAAAAGAAAATAAAGAGATCGAAGATAAAGAACAAAAAACTTACGATCGATTAAAATCAAAAGAGTCAGAAAAATTACCCAAACCCACTGGTTGGAGAATGTTACTTCTTCCTTTCAAAATGAAAGAAAAAACTAAGGGTGGTTTAATTTTAGGACAAGAAACTTTAGAGAAACAACAAGTTGCATCTCAATGCGGTTTGGTTTTAGCAATGGGTCCACATTGTTATGACAAAGAAAAATTTCCTGAAGGGCCTTGGTGTAAAAAAGGTGATTGGGTTGTGTTTGCAAGATATGCAGGCAGCCGAATACACATCGATGGTGGGGAAGTTAGATTGCTAAATGATGATGAAGTTTTAGCAACCATCGAAAACCCTGAAGATATACTTCATCAATATTAACAATCATAGGAGGAACTATGCCAGACACTGAAGAAGTGAACAAAACAGTTGATATCGATACCTCTGGTCCAGCAATGGACGTCGATGTTGCTGAAGAAAAAGATCAAGCAGAGATTGAACAGCCGGAAATAAAAGAGAATCCATCTGTAAGACCTGTTGTAGATGAAACAGTAGCAGAGGATAAGACTCACGAAAATGAAAGAGAAGTCAAATTAGATGACAAGAAAGATAATACAGAAGAATTAGAACAATATAGTGATAGTGTACAAAAAAGAATAGCTAAGCTAACCAAGAAGTGGAGAGAAGCTGAAAGACAAAAAGATGAAGCTTTATCTTACGCTGAAAGAACTATCAAAGAGAAAAAAGTAACAGAAGAAAAATTAAAAAAAATAGAACCTAATTTTCTTTCTGTAACTGAACAAAGTATCGAATCAGGGATAGAAGCAGCAAAAGCAAAACTTGCAGCAGCTAGAGAAGCAAATGATCTAGGAGCTGAAGCAGATGCAATGGCAGCTATATCTGAATTTGGATACAAAAAAGCTAAATTGACTGAAACAAAAGCAGCTCAAGAAGCTTTTGATAAACAACAATCGGAGAAAAAACCTGAAGTTAATTTACAAAGACAACAAGCGGCGCAAGGTACACCTGATCCTAGAGCTGAAGCATGGGCAGAGAATAACTCATGGTTTGGTCAAGATTCAGCTATGACTTATACAGCTTTTGATCTTCATAAAAAGTTAACTGAACAAGAAGGTTTTGACCCATCAAGTCCCGAGTATTATTCTGAAATAGATAAGAGAATAAGACTTGAATTTCCGCACAAATTTGGTAAAACAAATACAACGGGAGAAGATACACGACCTGCTCCAGTACAACAAGTAGCTTCGGCGAAGCGAAGTACTAAATCTGGTCGCAAAACTGTGAGGCTCACACCATCACAGGTTACTATCGCCAAAAAATTAGGTGTGCCACTCGAAGAGTATGCGAAACAACTAAATATCACGAAGGAGGGATAAAGCATATGGAAAATACAATAGACAAGAAGACCTCACGTGCGAGTCAAACAAGAGAAAAAACATCTCATAAAAAAGTTTGGACTCCACCATCACCTTTAGATTCACCACCTGCTCCATCAGGTTTTAAACATAGATGGATTAGAGCTGAGTCAATGGGATTTCAAGATACGAAAAATGTATCTGCCTCGTTAAGAGAAGGATACGAATTAGTTCGTGCTGATGAATACCCAGATTCACAATTTCCAGTCATTGAAGACGGGAAATATTCAGGAGTGATCGGAGTTGGCGGCCTACTGCTCGCTAGGATACCTGAAGAGATTATTAAGCAGAGACAAGATTATTACGCTTCACAGCATAATGAAAAGGTCAAAGCTATGGATAATGATCTCATGAAGGAAGAGCACCCAAGTATGCCTATCGATATTGATAGACAGACTCGTGTAACTTTTGGTGGCTCAAAGAAATCTTAAAAAATTTCCTAACCATTAAAGTTCATTTAACCCGTACTGGAGGCCCGCAAGGGCAGGTACATTTATAAGGAGGCCTCTATGGCAAATAAAAACGAACCTTTCGGTCTAAGAGCGATCGGAAAAGTTGGTCAAAATAGAGACAACCAAGGTTTAAGTGAATATAGTATCGCTGCAAACTATGCGACTACTATTTTTTTTCAAGACGCTGTAAAACCAATAGCTACTGGAACTATCCAACAAGCTGCAGCTGGTGACAGATTACTTGGAACACTTAATGGTGTTTTCTACACTGATCCGACTACAAGCAAACCAACGTTTGCAAATCACTATTCACAAGTTAACGCTTCTGATATAGCTGCTTTTGTAAGCGACGACCCATATGAAAGATTCGAGATCCAAACTGATATATCAACTGCTTCAGCGCAGACTGATGTATTTATGAATGCGGATATCGTACTTTCAGCTGGTGTTGCAGCAAACTTTGTATCTAACTCAATGTTAGATGATAGTACGTTGTCAACAACAAGTGGTCAGTTAAAAATCATGGGACCGTCAACTAATACAGACAACAGCGATGTTGCTTCTGGTTATGTTAACTGGGTTGTGATGATTAATGAACACATATACAACTCTGCTACGGCAGGAATATAATAGTTAGAATAGGAGAAAAAACATGGCTATATCACGAGGACAACTAGTTAAAGAACTAGAACCAGGCCTGAATGCACTATTCGGACTGGAA
>Ga0209535_1002457_pt1 | contig 12089 bp, 18 predicted proteins | sample LinPmetageLP28_FD_184041 | JGI IMG/M metagenome (GOLD analysis project Ga0209535, IMG submission 184041) | Marine viral communities from the Pacific Ocean - LP-28 (SPAdes) (version 2) | ecosystem: Environmental > Aquatic > Marine > Oceanic | place: Pacific Ocean | collected 2009-08-22
TTGACTGGGAGAGGCAAGGCAGTGTTGTTACCTCAAAACAAGATGTCAAATGGATAGAGGACAATCTAGCCAGAGACAACACGATACACTACACACACGTGGATGTTTTCCTAACAACAGCAAAGTTAAAAAGAGAATTACAAGGACTAGACAGTGAATTTGGGCTTGACCTATCATTTAACAATTTTGAATCAATCCATGAGGAGTTTTTAAGCATGAACAAAATTTTACAGACACACGGAAACACTAAATTGGTGTTAGATGCTGTCAAAGAAAATACAGACATACCTGTTCCTCCTTTGGACACAATACAGCAGGCATACGTTTATGCAAAACTAGAGAAACAGCACGATTTTATCACCATGCCCATGACTGAAACTTTCTTCAAAACAACCAAAGAAATAACTGACTATATAAAATTATACCCACAGCACTACAAAGCGATGAATCCTAATTTACCAAAATTCAACAACATAGACAATCCTTTCTTTTTACATAGACAGAACAATAAATGAGTGCTATAATACGTTATGACACACATACTCATAGACACAGCAAACACATTCTTTAGGGCAAGACATGTTACAAGAGGCGACGCTTCTGAAAAGATAGGCATGGCCATACACATCATGTTCGCTTCAGTCAAAAAGGTATGGGCTGATTTTGATGGATCCCATGTTGTGTTCTGTTTAGAAGGTAGATCATGGCGTAAGGATCACTATGCACCCTACAAAAGGAATCGTAAACAAGCCATGGAAGCCATGAGTCCTACAGAACAGGAAGAAAATAAAGTATTCTGGGAATGTTATGACGACTTTGTTGAATTTATTAAAACAAAAACCAATGTTACAGTATTGCACAACTCAAGAGCAGAAGCAGACGACCTAATTGCTCGTTGGATTGACCTGCACCCTGAGCAAAATCATGTTATTCTTAGTTCGGACAAAGACCTAAATCAATTAGTAAGTAAAAAAGTACGACAGTACAATGGAATTACAGAACAAACTATCACACATGAAGGTTGGTTTGACGCTAAAGGAAAACCTGTGATAGATAAAAAAACTAAAGAAGCCAAAGGAGCACCTAATATTGAATGGATGCTGTTTGAAAAAGCCATGAGAGGCGATCCTTCCGACAATATATTTTCAGCATACCCAGGCGTGCGAACCAAAGGCACAAAGAATAAGATAGGTTTAAGAGAAGCATTTGAAGACAGAACTACTAGAGGATACACTTGGAATAATTTGATGCTGACCAAATGGGTAGACAAAGACGGTAAAGAACATCAAGTATCAGAAGACTATGAAAGAAACGCCTTATTAGTTGACCTCCATGCTCAACCAGAGGCTATAGTTCAAGAGCTAGATCAGACTATTAATCAGGCACGAGCTGAAAATAAAAACATATCTCAGGTGGGCATAAGATTTATGAAATTTTGTGGCAAGTATGATTTGCAAAGAATATCACAACAGGCACAACTATATGTAGAGCCGTTTAATGCGAGACTGACGTGAACATAGGCTTTGTCGGTTTAGGAAAAGTTGGAACTTATATTGCATCAAGTTTACTCAGAGAAGGATTCAATGTCACTGTTTACAATAGAACACCAACAAAGGCCAAACAATTTGCTAAAAAATTCCACAGTGTGTATGCAAAATCTATCCAAGATCTTTGTAAAAATAAAAAAATAATTATTCTGTGTGTTGATACAGAACAAGCTGTTGAAACACTCACAAATCAAATAAAACATTACCTTGCACCTAACACTATCATCATTGATCATAGCACAATTAATTACGAAATTTCTAAAAAGATTCATAAAAGTTTAAAAAAACAAAAAATTAGTTTTTTAGACGCCCCGATTACAGGCGGTCAACAAGGTGCACAAAGCAGTATAGGTGGAATAATGGTAGGTGGAGACAAAGAAACTTTTGCTAAAACTAAAAAAATTATACAATCCTACACAACAACTTTAGAATACATGGGTGCTTCAGGACAAGGACAACTTACTAAGATAGCAAATCAAATTTGTAGTTTTAATATCAAACAAGGTCTGTTAGAGGCACTGGACTTTGCTAACAAATATAAAATTCCTAGAAAAAAGTTAGTAGAAATTTTATTAAGCGGTTCAGCATTTTCATTACAGTTGACTAAAAACTTACAATCAATTAACCAAAAAAAATATGAAAAAGAAAGACATTATGCAAGGAAAGAGATAGGAATAGCTATGAAAAATGCAAAAAGTAAAAAATTACGGTTGCACTGTACTGAACAACTTGCTAAACTAATAAGAACATGACAATAAACGCAAAAACATTAGTAAAAGATAAATTTTGGATCATTGAAGAAAATGGTCAAAAATTAGGTACACTTCAAAAACAAGATAACAACGGTTGGATTTTTTTGAGCAAGAAAGATGCACGAGAAGTTTTTCATACTCCAGAAAATCTTAGAGAAAGATTTGGTATTGATATTTTAACTATTGATCCTGTCGCAGAAACACAATCAGAAGAGAATACTGAAAATAATTTTGAAGTGCATGAGTATCCTGTATCACAACAACCATACAATCCTATGTTCGATGTGCAAAAACAGTTGCCAATTTACTCTAAAACTCCTAAATCCAAGAGTCTGTTTTGTGCAGGTTATTACATAATCTGTTTTGAAAAAGGTTGGAGAAAAGCCTACTGTCCAAAACTAATTACATTACAAAGATATTCTTACAAAGGACCAATAAAATCAAAAATAGAAATGCAACAGGTGTTAAACAATGCAATCAAAGAACAAAATACAAACACGTCCAATTGAAGATTTCATAGGACAAACTAGAAGTGCTAAAAATAGTCAGCAAAAAATAATAACTTTGCCAATTAAAGATGCTGAAAGGTTGGCTGATAGTTTGGGTCAGGTCATGACTAGACTTGCAGGCATACAAGAAGAAATCATCGAAACATTAAAAACTGCCCAACAAGCACAGACCATAGACGTTGAAATGGACGGTGGAGTTTTTGGTGACAAAAAATAATCAATTTAAAATATTTTTTAAAGATTCAAAAAATAATATCATTGACTTAGACTACTATCTGTACGACTCCGAAGTGGCCCAGAAATGGTTCAAAAAAATAAAGCACCTATCAAATGTTCCTATTGATCCCATTGAATCAGAGCTAGTCAATTTAACAGACTTATCAAAAATATACAAAGAATTTTGCGAGTTTGCAAATTTACAACCTATCAATGTAGATGAAATAAATCAAGATAAACTAAACCAGCTACACAAGATTTATGAGCAGTCACACGATCAATTATCAAGAAAAAAGGATAGTGAAATTCTATATAGATTTCACCACTCAATACACTTCCACGAAGGAACCCACGAAAGTAACAGTATTAACATCGGATGGGGAGTCAAGGAAGGACCGTTAACTGAGAAATTCTATTGTAACTCCTATTACGAAAACAACATTATAAAAAATAATATATATCTTCCATGGACTGAACTAGGGAAAAAACCACTTGACTATTGGAGAGATAAAGAACCCAATGATCATGCTAGATTTATTGAACTTGCCAAACCACACATAACTCTCAGGGCAACATTTTCTATTGCAAAAAAAACAGTTTTTCCGGTTGAGCTTGATAAAAATTTTATAGAGTGGTTTACAGCATATAAACAACCATGGCTAGAACACCATAATATAAAAAAATGGGATAGTATAGATGAAAACTCCGCACCTCTGTTAGCTGTGGCTGACCACACCGAAGACATCAATCCACTAAGGTTTCATAAAATACTACGTAATGGAAATTAACAAGGTTACATTTGTCATACACGGCAATGCGTTTATTAACAAAACCGTAGGATCAATAAAATTTAGTAAATGGGGAGACCCTATAGATGTAGATATCAGATACATCAACAAGTGGTCACATGTACACAAATTAAAATTTTTAAAAGAATATGTGTTCTTTATAAAAGCAGGCACTGTATTTGTTGATATTGAGGCATTTTTTAAAGAAATAAAGCCACTTTTACTCAAATCAGGCATAGGGCATATAGTATATAATGCTAATGACCACAGTGTGAGTCTAAACGATCAGGCACTTTTAATAAAATCTACCATGATCCCACTATCCTTTGGCAAATCGATATCACTGAAATTTCCTAATTTTTCACGCTCAAGTAAAGACATACATCACGACTATACACCTCTTTTATTAAAGGTTGAAGAAGGACATACAGATATTAAACACAGTGAATTTGGACAGGACGTTATTGCAGATCACCTAGCACAATACAAATATTTCAACAACTTTCCAAATAAAACAAGAGAACACAAAGTGTTACTACAGAACAAAGATGTAAATGATCCTTTTGTGGATTACAAAAAAATGATAAAAAATACACTTTGGGTTTTTAACAACGAAAAAATAGAAATCAAAAAAACTGATAAAGTTCTTTGCACTGGGGGAGGTATAGGATGGATGTTACAAACTGCAAAAACTATTCATATTTGTGACATAAGCAAAGTACAACTTAACTTTGTGAACAGATGTTTAGATAGTTGGGATGGAAATAATTTTGGTGATTTTGTATACAAATTTATTTTAGAAAATAGTATTCAGCACTACCACATAAATCTCCAAGAACAGCAACTACTGGATAAAGAATTGATCAAAGACAAACAAATTTTTGTTCAAACTATAAACAGAAACTTTGAGTATCTTGTAAAAAAATATAGGAAGGATATGCCATTTGATGCAATTTGGAATGAATTAAAAAATAAAAAATTTATTAGTGAACAAAGGAATATACTTGAATGTGTTAAGAACTTTCATCTAAGTAAAATAAATTTGTCAAACATACTAGATTTTAAATACAATTATATCACTGACAATATTAATGCGTGGACCAATCTAATCTCTCCATCCACAAAGACCTTTATAAAGTCTTGTTCTGTACCACACAAAAACCCTTATAAGGATCCACCATGTGAACTGCTAGATTTAAAAGTTCCTGTGAATAATATACACCACGAAATACAGAAAATTAAAAAATTTTTAGTTCCGCATAGAGAAAACTCTGGAAAGGGATGGAGCAGTTTTTGTATACACGGAAAAAGTTACGATGCAACAAGAGAGCACGAATTTTACAATGACGACCGACCTTACAAATGGACACAGGAGGCTATAGAATACATGCCCAAAACTATTAAATTTCTTAAGACATTAGGATATCGTTCATTCAAGAGAGTAAGAGTGATGTGTTTATCTCCAAAGGGATTTATCAATATACACAGAGACAGAGACGACAGTAAGCTCGGGCCTGTGAATATTGCTATAACACATCCAACCGGTTGTAAATTTTATCTAGAACATCACGGAGAACTTAAATTTAGTCCCGGAGTTGCTTATCGCCTAAATCTAGTAAACTATCATGCTGTCATCAACGACAGTCATGTCTATAGATACCATATTATCATACACGGCATAGCTGTATAGTAATTTTTTTTGGTAAATATTACTATAAAAATGAGCAGACCAAAACCTACAGTGCTGTTAACTATCAGCAATAATGAAACCTATAAACAAGAAGAAGTCCTTGCGGCTGAGGGCATTTGGGCAGTGTTTTACGACGGTAAACCAATCAATTTAAAAAGTTCCAGTTTGGTGGCCAACTACCCAGGACCCAAGTATAAAAAAGTATCATTCTCCAACCCAGGTCACGCAGAAAACTTGGCTAAGAAACTTAATGCCCAACACAAAACAGACAAGTTTGCAGTACACATTTTAAAATCCGGCGATAAATTTACTAGATAATTAAGTGTATGGACACTAAAACAGCCTACACTCGAACCTTCATGACCTTGTTGGAACAGCCTATACACGATGAGAGCATCAAAAACAACTACTATACCTGGTGGCAGAATGTGAGAGAAAGCTACCAAGCAAGATCACTGAGGCTTACAAAAGAAGGTCTAAAGATGCTGGAAAAATTAGAAATCAAAACTTACACCATCAAATTTCCAGATAAAATCATATTCACACCCCAAACATACCTCTGGTTGGATGAATTTGTTGACTGCCCGTATTTTGTAGATAAGAAACAGATACACGTCACAATGGAAAAAATGGCTCTACAGCTCATGATGTTCGCTGGAGATGTTACCAAATACGGTCTGGCTAGGGCAATGAGCCAATTAGACGACAAAAAAACACAATAAAACTGCGACTTTTTAGCCAGTTGACGTACTACATATTTCTGCTATAATGATACTATAAACATTTTAAACAGGAGTGTACAAAAATGGCAAGAACAAGCAAACACAATAAAGAAGCAGTAGTAGGCAGTCAAAACAGAACTGTTGGACCAAACGAGGCAAAATCAGCACTAACACATTGTATTCAATTACAGAGACCCATAATGATGTGGGGAGCACCGGGTATTGGTAAGTCAGACATCGTTAAACAGATTGCAGACGCACAGAAAAGAGAAGTTATTGACATTAGACTTCCACTATGGGAACCTACAGATATCAAGGGTATTCCTTACTATAATTCAAAAGAGAACAACATGGTATGGGCAAGTCCGGCAGAACTGCCAACTGATCCAGAGTCAACTGCTATTGTGTTCTTAGACGAATTAAATTCGGCGGCACCAGCTGTACAGGCGGCGGCGTATCAACTTATATTAAACAGAAGAGTAGGACAATATCACCTACCCAAAGGCGTTTCAATTGTAGCGGCTGGTAACAGAGACAGTGACAAAGGGGTTACTTACAGAATGCCGGCTCCATTAGCAAACAGATTTGTTCACATAGAGCTAAGAGTGGACTTTGACGACTGGATGGAATGGGCAACTACTAACCACATACATCCTGATGTTGTAGGTTACTGCACATTCGCCAAACAAGATTTGTATGATTTTAATCCTAGAGGTAGCTCTAGATCATTTGCAACTCCAAGATCATGGAGTTTTGTTTCACAACTTCTATCAGATGACCTGCCAGAAAGTACGCTCACTGACCTCGTTGCAGGTTGCGTAGGAGAAGGTCTGGCCGTTAAGTTTATGAATCATCGTAAAATTAGCGGTCAGTTACCTAACCCATCTGATATATTAAGCGGTAAAGTTAAGGATCTTAAAACAAAAGAGATATCAGCAATGTATTCATTGACTGTTAGTTTATGCTATGAATTACAACAGGCATACGAGAAGAAAGCTAAAACATGGAACGAATCAGCAGATAGATTCTTTAATTACATGATGGACAACTTTGAGACAGAGTTGGTTGTTATGGGTGCCAAGATTGCACTAACGAACTATAAACTGCCATTTGATCCTAGCAAGTTAAAATCTTTTGATAGGTTCCATAAGAAGTTTGGCAAGTATGTCATAACTGCTATGGAGTCTAAATAATGAAAAAAGGCGATTTAATAGATCCAAAAAATCCTCATACAGTTGGCAGAAGTTTTCCCAACCTTGGGAATCATACACTGACTATAATTTTTATTTCTATAATTGTTTTTATAATATATGCGAGTTATAACTAATGGATTATAAAGAACAACAAATTATAGACAAATTGGTTACGGCAAGAATTGCATTACTACTGAAGCATCCGTTCTTTGGCAATCTTGCAACAAGACTTAAACTAGTGAATGCCAACGACTGGTGTCCGACAGCAGGTACAGATGGCAGACACTTCTTCTACAACACTAAATTTATAGATTCACTTACACCTAGAGAAGCAGAATTCTTATTTGGACATGAAGTGTTGCACAATGTTTTTGAACATATGATGGTAAGGATAGGCGACAGAGATCCACAACTTTGGAACATCGCGGCAGACTATGCCGTCAATCAAATTCTCAAAGATTCTAGCATAGGAGAAATGCCCAAAGGTAAGAAAGGTGAGAACAAAGGCTTTCAAGATGAAAAATACAAAGATTGGCCAGCAGAACGAATCTACGATGATCTCTACAAGCAGGCTAAAAAGAACGGTAAGAAGATGTTAGACAAAATGGGTGAGCTTATGGACGATCACCAAGAGTGGGGCAACAGTGAAGGCAAAGGTAAAGACAAGAAAAACGGCAATGGCAAACCCTCATATTCTAAAGAAGAATTAAAAAAAATTAAAGATGAGATCAAAGAAGCAATGATATCCGCGGCACAATCCACGGGATCAGGTAATCTACCAGGTGCTATACAGAGAATGGTTCAAGAACTTACAGAGCCTAAAATGGACTGGAGAGAGATTATACAACAACAGATTATGAGCACAATGAAATCGGATTATACTTGGATGAGACCTAGCAGAAAATCATGGCACACATCTGCTATTCTGCCAGGACAGAACAACGATGAGATGATTGACATATGTTTGGCTCTCGATGCTTCAGGGTCTATCTCAGACCAGCAGTGCAAAGAATTCCTTACAGAAGTTAAAAACATCATGGATCAATACAAAGACTTTAGAATACATTTATGGAGTTTTGATACCAAGGTATTCAATCCACAAGTATACACACCGGATAATGCTGATGAATTGTTAAACTATGAATTTGGTAATGGAGGCGGTACAGAGTTTGAATGCAACTGGGATTGGATGAAAGAAGAGGGCATTGTGCCTAAAAAATTTATTATGTTCACTGATGGATGGCCGTTTAATTCATGGGGTGACGAAAACTACTGTGATACAATATTCTTAATAAACAATCCATGGGAGAAAGGCATAGAAGCACCATGGGGAATGACTGTGCCCTATGAGGATTAAATAAAAATATGTTTGAGAATACCTTTTACAGATCAACTTGGTTTGGTTTAAAACACAGACCACTGGATCATTATCCAAAACAAGAACCATACTTTGTAAGTGTTGGTACTTGTGTGGCAAGAGATCATAACAAGTTTAAAAATTCTATGTATCTTGATCAGATATCCAAAAAAATGAATTTGGATTATTTGAATATTTCATTAGATGGAAACAATTTGCAATGGCAAGATATAAAATTAAAAAAAGTGTTAACAGAACTAAAACCAAAGTTTATTTTAGTGCAATTACAGAGACCGTACTATTGGTATAATGATCCTTTTTACAGAGTTCTAGGTGATAAAAATATTAATTTAAAGCACCCTTTACCTACAAAAGATGCTTATATCAAAGGTTGTAAATTTTTGGAGGAAATGGTATGTTGGTACAATAACAATGCAACCAATGTATTTTTCTTTAATCATTTGTGCTACTCAAAATTTGAATTTAGAATGCTACAAAAAACTATTGGAAAATTTAAAAATGTTTACCTTGATAGATGGATACACAGTGCAGATCAAACAGATTTTGATCAAACTACGCATGACACTATCAGTCAAAAATTATTACCATGGCTGGAAGACGGAATTAAATAGATATATGTTTAGAATAGCAAAAGAACATTTAAAAAATAGTAAGATGAAATTCTTGCCACATTTAACACACTCTCTTTATAACGGGTGGAGATGTTTTGTGATTTTTTTAAGTTCAATTATTCATGCTTTTTTCCCAATGTTCTTAAAACAACATGCCGCAAGAAGTATTGTTAAAATCTACAATGAAATGAAACAACACGCTCATTTAAGAAAGATGATGAAGGAGGAGGAAGATGAAAATAAATCCACTTAATTTTTTTAATAGAAGAATATTTGAGCTGGCACCTCATTTTACCAAGACTGCAATGGTCATGTCCGAACACCAAGAAGATCAGATAAATCGTTGGATACATGAAAATTGTGCAGGACGATACTGCCTGGTCAAGACAGTCAATTGGGATAAAGATCGAATGAGAGCAAAAGTCACTATAGGATTCGAACAACCTTCAGATATGACCTTGTTGGCATTAAGTGGCAAACTTAACGCACAAATATCAAACGTGTTTCCTTTCTAATTACCAAAATAGTACCACATTAGGTCTACCAAAAGATTGACTCTGTTAAATAATTCTAGTATAATTGCTGTATAGGAGATATAAATGACAACAAAAAAATTAAAAGAAGAACAACCAGTAGCAGGACAGGCCGCTCCCGCACCAAGTGGTGCAACACCAGGAACAGCACCAAAGCCGAGCACAGATCTGTCAATTGCAGATTTGAAAAACTTAGGAACAATCATTGACGTCGCTTCAACTCGTGGAGCATTCAGAGCCAACGAAATGGCCACTGTAGGAATGATGTATAATAAACTTCAAGCATTCTTAGCCAAAACGGCTCCAGAAGCAAAGCCTGAAGGAACAGCAGAAGCAAATGCTCCTGTGATACAACCAGGAAAATAGGAGAAACAAATGGTACAACAAATGATGCCGATGGACGTACAAGATAATCCAGGAATAGCTGACAGAAAACAGATTAAACACATAGGAAAGTTAAAAGATGATGGCGCCAACGTGGCAATCATTTTTAGAACAGTTCCAGAAGAACATGATAGCTGTTTAGTGATCGGACCAAAGTTTTTGGACGACACGAATCATAATGCTTTTATGAAAGCATTAGAATCATCAGAAGGACAGAACTCGTTTGAACTAGGCACATATCTGAACAGAGTTCAATTTCCAGATGGAACCAATATATTGGCTTACTTACATCAACAAAATCATATAAAGAAAATGCCAACAAAAAACATCATAGTAACTATGGGTGCTGGCACAGATGGTCGAATTTCTTTAGATGAATTGAATAAACTTATTGCCAAAGAACGTGGCGTGAAAGTTTCTGAATTATCAGTAGGAGACCCAACACCAATAAAAACTGCTACTGCCGAAAAAGCAAAGCAGACTGATGCCGGCAAAAAGAAAACAGTCAAGAAATAGACAGAGCTGGGTACAACTTGCTAAAAACTTTGTGGCCCAATGGCCCGAGGTTCTAGAAGGTATTGAGCTGACCAATATGCCCATATCCTATTTGGATAATGTTCGTATAATTTTAAAAAATCATATCACAATACAAGTGGACATAAAAGAGTGTCTTAAAAAGTTAAGTAGAAACAAAGTGAGTGCTATGCTTAAATCCTATATAAACAAGAACTATAGCAACATTAAGAACGTAGATCTTAAGTTTGATGTTTTAAAATTAAAAAAAGATATGGAGTCTAAAACTTCAACATTAATGTCAAAAACTTTTAAAAAGTAATTACTTTCTATTAAAAAGTAAATCTAAATTTGTAGCAACTTCAATAGCATTATTAACATCGGTGAGGGGTTTTCTTTTTGCAGTGATACATTGTATAAATTCCATTAATTCGTTACGCAAAGGATTTGAGTCTATTTCAAATGTTTCAACAGTTGGCTCGTAGTTCATTCTATCATCATGCCAGATATCCGTTGTTAGTTTAATTGTCTTTGCTTCTTCATCCCAAAATACCAATCCTTTTTCCCCAGTGATCGACATGGTTCTGACTTTTTCTGGATAGTACCAACTAAGATTAAGTTTGACCGAAACGTCATTGCAAATAAAACTATATTCATCCCTGTCATTTTGAACGTTATTAGTTAAATTGTCACCTATACAGATAATATTTTCAAATTCATGATATCCTAGTAGATAGTGTATAATGCTTACATCATGAGGTGCGAGGCTATGCAGTGTGCCAATTTTTTTCTGATATCTGCCCCAGTTTAATCTATTTGATTCAACGTGTAGTATTTTTCCAATACGTGGCAATAGTTCTTTTATTTTTTTCACCCTGTCGTTGTATAGGAATATGTGTCCCACCATGAGAGTCTGATCATTTTTAATTTTAGTTTTAATATCCACGCACTCTTCTGTTGTTAGTGCTAATGGTTTTTCCACATATAGATTTTTACCTTGCTCCAATAATTTTAATGTTTGTTCATAGTGATCCCAAGCAGGTGTGGCCAGTACTACATTGTCGTACTTGATGTCTTTGAGAGTCTTGCCGTCCTTGATATCTATTATTTCTACATCTCCCACTCCATCTATTGTTTTTAACTGCTTTATCAATTTTGATCCCCAATATCCTGCACCTACTAGACTAATGTTTTTCATAAAACTCCTTAATTGAGTTTATAACATAATCCTGGTGGTGTTCTGGCAAAGTGTG
>Ga0209535_1002458_pt1 | contig 12082 bp, 13 predicted proteins | sample LinPmetageLP28_FD_184041 | JGI IMG/M metagenome (GOLD analysis project Ga0209535, IMG submission 184041) | Marine viral communities from the Pacific Ocean - LP-28 (SPAdes) (version 2) | ecosystem: Environmental > Aquatic > Marine > Oceanic | place: Pacific Ocean | collected 2009-08-22
CCTACAACCCCTAGTTTATTACACATATTAAATAGTTCTGCAAATTCTACAGGTGGAGGGCTTATTCTAGGTATTCTTTTACACTCTTTTATGAGTTCAAGTTGGGTTTTTAATTTACTTTTCTTTCGTTGCTCTGCAATGTATTCATCATCACATACTGCACCTAATGGCATACGAAATCTAAAACCTAATGTTTGATCTTGATATTCATCACTTGTGCCTGTTTTGTATTCGTGTTGTCTAACTTCTGTATAAGTTTCCCAACTACCTCTTTCACAGGCATAACTACCATCGTTTAGATATTCATTTTTTGCTTGTACGCAGGTTGCTACGCAAAGAAAAAATATAATCCATAATAAATTATCTCGTAAGGTCTTTAAGGTCATAGGTATGGTCCCTCACTGTGTCTGCTAATTGTCTATATAAATTTTCAGCCATTGTCCACGTTGCTTCAGCTGATGATAGTCTTGTGTTTTGATCTGCGATATTTTTTTGTGCTTGTTTTAAATCTCTTGTAAGATCTACAATTTCTTGTTGGTTAGCTGTAATAGTATCTGTTAAAGATAATACATATCTTACCGATGTAAATGTTCCGGCTATGATTGCTGCCACAACAGGAACAATTACAATATTTTTCTTAAACCACTCTAATTTACTTTTAGGTTTTTTCATTACTTATAAAAACCTTTAAAGATCCAATTAACCCATTTGTCCCATAGGCTTTTTACTTTGTCCCACGCTCTGCAACAAATGTTTTTACATTTTTCAATCATGTTTTTTCTCCTCAATTTCGTAGAAGAAGTTATCTGTGTCTTCCGTCTTCCACTTACTTGTATTTTCTACATTCCATTCAGAAGTCTGCACTTTCCAATCAGGAGTTTCATCCTTAACTGTAAAGGATGGTATGTCCCATATACATCTATTGTTAGGTTGTGCTGCATAGTTCCCGTCGTCTAGAGCTATGATGTGAGCACATTTGTGCTCATGCGGAATCTCTGAATGGTCCGTGTCTAATATATTAGCTTCAGGATGGGCAAAGTCAACCGTAAATAAATATTTACCGGGATGCCATTTTTTATCTTTTCCGATGTATTTACCGGCTTGTCCTTCTAAAATATCCCAACAATTAACAGCAGGATAATAAGAAAAACAATTCCAAAGTTGTAGTTCATCAAGTCTACGAGACGGAACAGCTTCCGGTTTAAAACCACGTTGAATAAAAGCCGAAATTGGTAGGCGATAAAAGATTGCACCATTTTCCATAATGGCATGAAACAAGATTGACTTACCTGTAAGAGATGACATACCGAAGATAATACAATCTTCAACTTCGCCATGATGTTTTTTAAGGTCATAAAGATATTCTCTTCTGATTTGTGCGTACTCTACTGGAATGTTTGCATTTAAATAAGCCATAATTATCCATAAATATCTCCCCAAGTCTTCCCTGACTCATAGTCAACTTTATTGGGGACTTCTAAACTAACAGCATTTTCCATAATATCAATTATTTTTTTTGCCACGTCATCAGACTCAATCGAAATATCTAACTCATCATGTATCTGTATGTGTGGTATAATACCCTCGTTATATAAATCAATCATAGCTTTTTTTGTCATGTCAGCTGCAGAGCCTTGTATTAATTTGTTTAAAGATTTATATGTAAATGCTCTTCGAATTCTACCTCTACCATATGTCCTTTCAGCCTCTTCAAACTCCATGGGTTTGTGCATACCAAATTGATTTGGTTCCCATTTATTAAATCTACATCTACGTCCTAGTAGTGTACCAATAGATCCAGATGTCTGCGCTGTCTTTGATGTGTAAGCCATAAGATCTCTAACAAAAGGAACGTTCGTATGATACATGTTAAATAATTCTTCTGCTTCTTGTTTAGTATTTAAACCAAGTTCTGCTTGTAGTTTTGCTTTACCCATACCATAGAAAAGACCTAGGTTAATTGTCTTGGCTTGTGTTCTTGATATGTTGGCCATGTCTGCTACAGTTTGGTGAAAGTCAACAGTGTCATCTTTAAATTTATTTACAATATTTGAAACAGAAGTATCAAAACAAATTGGTTCAGTTGTAGCTGCGTAGTGCACAACTAATCTTGGTTCTTGTTGTGAGTAATCAAAACAACCCCACTTGTGATTTTTTTCTGGAACAAACAAAGATCTTATCATGGGACCTAGATCTTTATTTCTTGCAGGTATCTGCTGTAGGTTTGGATTAGAGTATGAAAATCTACCTGTAACTGTACCACCTTGGTCCGATCTAATTGGATTTATGTCTGCATGTATTCTACCTCTGTATTGATGTTTTAGTATTGTATCTATAAAAGTTGTGTGTGCCTTGTTTATCTCTCTTGCCTTTGCTATACTTTTAACTACAGGATGATTATGTGTAGAGAGAAAATTTTTTGTAAATGAAGGTGCTTGTGTTTTCTCAGTTCTTTCGTAAGGTAATTTTAATTTGTCAAAAACTTTGGCAATACTACGTGCAGCCCATATTTGACAATCTTGTCCTGTTTCTTTTGTTACTTCTAATAACAATTGTTTTTCTTGTTCACTTAATTGTTGTTTCAATTTATGAGCGCGTTCGACATCGACACAAACCCCTTTAAATTTCATATCAATTAAACAAGGAAATAATTGTGTTTCTAAATCAAATATGTTTGTAAGATTTTGTTTTGTTATTTCTCTAGATAAAACTTTAAATAATTCTAATGTAAGCTCGGCGTCTTTCTCTGCGTAATTACCAACATACATAGCTGGTAATTTATATAATTCTTTTTTAGGATCAATACCCCAAGACTCTGCAGCTTCTTTCAAAGCTTTTTCATCTTTTACTTCTCCAAGATAATCAAATGAAATACTATTAAGTGTGTACCATAATCTGTTTTCATCAATTAATGATGCCATAACCATAGTATCTATAATATGTCCTTTGACAGGTATACCGTATGCTCTTATCCAACATACATCGTACATTGCATTGTGAAATATTTTTACAGCATCTGTTGCACAAACTTTTTTAAACCACTCTAAAACAATTCGTCTATCCATATTACCACCACCTTCATGTGCGATAGGATAATAACCAGACCATCCATCAACAGCTACAGCGAAACCCACAATCTCACCATGACCTTGTATGGCTCCAGATCCTTTTGATTTTAGATCAGGATCTTTTGTTTCTAAGTCAATCGCAATATACTTTGCATCAGATAAATCTGGAAAACTTTCAGGACAATCCCATTCTGTTTGAGCTGTAAACATTATTTCTTTTTAGTATCTTTTAACTTAAGTATCTCTAATTCACAATAGTGAATTATCTTCTCTAGATCTTCTATCTTATTTTTAAATAAATATCTACAGACATATTTCACAACGCATCCTTGAAAAAACGAGAGATTATTTTTAGAAATAAACTCATACGGCTGAATGTAAAAATTTTTATAGTGTTTTCCTCCAACCTGCCTATCTTGTGGAAATGCTTTTTCTAGTCCATCTGGATCTGTCATATTAATGGTCCTCCTATGTTATATTGATATTCATAATCTTGATTGGTTATGAATAATTTTTGCTTTGCTCTTGTTATACCCACAAAGAAAGTTCTATGTTCTGGGTCAGCGTCTCTTTGTGCTGACTCATATATAATTCTTTCTAAGTCTGTAAACAAAATTACATTATCACACTCTTCACCTTTTACACCGTGTATTGTAGATAATTTTATTCTTGCTGGTTTCATCATATCATCACCGTTGTTTAGAATCGTTCTAATGTAGTCTTTACTTGATTCAGGAAAGTTCAGTGTGTCCCAGCCCCCCGCCGCTCGAAGCCCGTGATGTTCTCTCAGTCCTTCTATATTAATCGAGTCGATAGTTTCTAGAGTCTTACCACCTGCGTAACCTCGTACTAGGTGTCCTTTTTTTACTGTAAGGTAATCCCACAAATCTTTTACATCATCCTTACTTACAGAGGCACCTTGGTTAAGTCTTATCCAAGTTCTATATGCACTTAACATTTTATTAGGTAATAGTTCTTGTGCCTTAGAATCAAATCGTAAATTTAGATCATATAAATGTTCTCGTAATCTCTCCATCATTTTATTGGTCCTAGTTAATATCATCCAATTCTCTTTCGATAAATCTAATGAGAAAAAATCTATGTTATAAATAACTTTACCTTCAGCATCTCTTGGTTCCCATTTTTTTTCTAAACGAGTATTCATGTGTGGGAAGATAGATTCTGCTAGTTTGTGTATTTTACGTGGCACTCTACGTGAAAGTATTTGTGGATCTAGGTGTCCTTTTAAATCAATAAATATGTTTGGGTTAGCACCTTGAAATGTATAAATAGTTTGATCATCATCCCCTGCAATATAAGAACGAGTACACTTACTTTCTATGTAAAAAAACATATTCCATTGCAAAGGACTCAGATCTTGGGCTTCATCGAGGAAGACGCAATGTAGTGGTGGACACTTATCCTCCTCGACAAACTTGGAAATCATATCAGAATATTCAAACATACCAGTGGTATCTTTGTATGATTGTAGGTCTGAGTAGATTTGTTCTGTTAACCAGATGTCTGTGCTGTAATGTAAATCAAGTTCAACAGCTGTATCACTTAATGACATCCTTTTATTTCTTGCATACTCTATAATTTTCATGTGGTTGTTTTTATATTGTGGATATCCCGATTCGTTTACATAACTTTCAAAAGATAAATCAGAACAATAACTAGAAAAGTTTTTAAAACCTTTCCACTTCTCTCCTTTTAATAAATAAGAAGAAGTATTTAATTGTAGTTCTCTACTACCAAAAGCATGCATGGTGCTAACAATAACTTTATCATTTGTAATTCTCTTCTTAGCTTCGTTAGCTGCAGCATTACTAAACGCAATATAAGCAATCTTACTAGGATCTGTTTGCTTTAGTTCATGTTCAAGATAATGCATCAGTCTATGTGTTTTACCGGTGCCTGGTGGTCCTGGTATAATTATTCTACGCAAAAGGTGGCTCCTTCATCTTTGTCTTTCTAACAATAGGCTTGTTAACATCTTGTTGTTTAATAGATATATAACGAACACTCTTGTTATTTATCTTACCTGGTATCTCTTCTGCTCCAAACAAAGTTTCCAACATTCTGGCAGTTTTAGATTTTGTATATTTTTTTGTATCCCAAAGTTTAGTTCTTAGTATGTATTTCCAAAAGTCTTTAAATTTAAAATAAGTTATACCTTCTTCTGTATACGATAAACCACGTAGTATATCTTTCCAATCCTTGCCTGGTATTTTCATTGTATAATCAACCAACATTTCTTTTAACTGCACATCTATCTTTGTAGATTCAGGGGCTTCTATTGGTATTGTGTCTTTCAATAATTTATTAATTGCTTTCCTCCATATTAATTTACCCACGGGAGGCATAGCTTGATCGATCTGTTCTAAACATTTTAAAGAGAATCTATCCGGCTCATGTAAATCTTGTGATTCTACTTCTACTTGTTCATCACCTATGGTTACATAATACAAAGGTGGATCAGAATCATACTTCTGTATTTCTTTTATTTCTGTTTCAGGTAAACCATCACCAACACCATACTCTTGCATCACACATTTTTTAGAATTGCAAAATGATGCAATAGGTTCATCTTTACATTTATAATTATATTCTTTGCCATCAATAGATTTTATTAATGTATCTATTTCTTTTTTATCTAGTGGTGGCTTGCAATACGAATCATTGTATTTAAAAATTCTTATATCCCAATCTGTATATCTTTTTTTACAATACACACCAAAGTTATACATAGCATTATTTCTTTGGCCATTTGGTATTCCTTGTTTTGCGATTGTAACCAAACATGGTGGCGCACCTTCTAGTAAATTGTCAACAACTTTTTCTTCTTTAACTGTTAAATTAATTAATTGTTCTTCTGTTAATTTTACTTTATCATGCGCTTCAAAAAATTCTTCTAGCGACATCGCCAAACCATCATCTTTAATTGCATAACGAGTTGTTAGTTTATAATTATGATAAGGTAGGTTTAAAAAACTACCTGTACCACCCTTCTGCATATCTACTTTATTTTGTTTTGGAAATATCTCCGCATTAGAATAACCTAATTTAGCAGCCATATCTTTTAGTTTATTCCTAAACAAAGCTGCTGGTGCAAAAGTTGCTGTAAATAAAAACACATGTGCTCCACCAGACTTTGATCTACACACTATCAAAGGAAATTTATATTGTCTTATTTTTCTAATTAATTCTTTATGATCAAACCCATTGTATAAGTCTATATCTATACATGCCCACTGACATTTGTTTTGTTCGTTGATTGGAATAATACCAAGAGCAGGTTCTTTACCATCCAAATGTTCTTGAAACATTTGATCCGTTGGTCGTTTTTTAATTATAAAAGATTTTGTTTTGTGTTTTCCTCTGTCGTCAAACTCGTCTGTTTTTCTAGTTTGACCGTACGCGCTAAATGAGCCCGCAAATATATTTATAAATTTTTCTATGTCTGTCATCACCACTATGATTTCGGGGTGTGGATCTGAAAATCACACCCCAAAAATTATTACGCTTTGTTTTTGATGTTTTCGTAGAACTTCTTCGCTCGTTCATACATATTAGCATCTTCTAACATTCCAACTTTTTCTACGCTGTAGCCATACCATTGATTACCTTTTCCTGTATTTAATACAGAAGATAATTTATAAATGTGACTAAACGATGGTGGAGTATAGGGACCATTCTTACCATCTAAACTAATAGACTTCATCATGGAATTCCATTTCCTGCTAATTTTACCTTGAGATGAACTCATAGATATCATCGCAGTTTCGGAACCTCTATCACCTACAATAATTACAAAGTGTTGACCAACAGTTAAGATGTAATTACCATTTTGTAATCTATCTTTACCGTCAGGTCCTTTTGTAGTTTTTTCTAGAATATCCGAAGTATCAGGATAAATCATTTCAGGTCTACCTGAACCTGTTCCATAATCTGCCCATTCTTGGTATTCTAGTTTATAATGACATGGAATAACCTGTATTCCTTTATCACCATTATATAACTGTTTCGTAACAGTGTTTAAAAACATACCAGGGTCTGCACCTTCTACGTAATTTTGATTACGTTTCTGTGCTTCTGCTGATCCGTTTTGTAAAAGTTTTAAGATAGGTGGAGCCAGACTTTCTGTCTTCACATTCTCAAAACCAGCTTGTGCATCTGCTTCGAATAACGAAGCTGACGGAAGGTTTTCCTTCTTAGTTGCTACTTGTTTCGCGTCACTCATTTCTCGTTTCTCCTATGTTATCGTCTTGTTATTTTAGTTTGGTTACCTTCAAACGGTTTAAATAGGTCTGCAGGAACGTCTTGTCCAGATTCAAGTCGCTCCCTGACCAGTGCTTTGAGTGTCATCGGGTTTACTCCAATCTTCTGGATAGGTTCAAACCCGTTGCCTCGTGCAAGTTCAGCATATGATGCTGCCTTGTTATCTTCGCCACGACCAAAGGTAACGGTAATATCATTTTTAATAATATCACCTAGACCGTTGTTACGAAGCCATGTAAAAGCTGCTTCCTGTTGATCTTTAGGAATAGATGCACCGTAGACTTTTTTGATTTCTACAGCCTCTCCATCTTTCAGCTTTAATTTTGTAATCTGCATTTCATCCATCATCGCTGGAATCTCAATGCTTGAAATTGCTCTTGCTTTTTCTTTAAGTTTTTTTAAAGACTCTTCTGCATTTGCAATCTCATCTTCAAAATCTTTTAGTTCTAATATTTTATCTGATAGTCTTTTAGCAGAATCTATTTGTTCAACAGATTGTATTCTATCATTTTCATAATCAATTTTTGTCATAACTTTCTTATCTTTCTATATATAGGTTTATATATTATTGTCAAGTCTTATTATATAAATTTATTTCTACTGGATAATATCGCCTTTCTTGTTTGTCCCATTTCAATAGATTAAATTCACCGTTTGTAATATCCGATACTATTGAACATGCAACCCCTATAATAGCCGGATCGCCTGTGAGTAGTAAGTAATCTTTTTTTGTGTAATTTTTTAATTTACTTCTTAAGGTTGTTATTACATATGTTGGACTTAAAATAATCTGTGAGTTCTCTGGTAGTAAAACTTTTAGATTACCAAATTTTGTAGCTCCAATAATATTTATTTTAGGTGCTCCTATTTTAGATCCTGGTATGTCTTGAATAACGTAAACATTATTGGTCTCTGTATGCTTTGGTGCATCTGTAAATTTCATTAATATATCCTTCTTGACATTTAATACCACATAATATATATGCTTACAATAGAAAGTAAAAATATAATATGCATTACAAATATAAAAGCAAGCCATTTGCTCACCAGAAAAAAGCCCTTGAAATGTCATGGGATAAAGAAGTTTTTGCGTACTTTATGGAAATGGGTACAGGTAAATCAAAAGTATTAATAGATAACATTGCTATGCTGTATAACGCAGGTAAGATAGATGGTGCATTAATAGTTGCTCCAAAAGGTGTATATAAGAATTGGTTTGATGGTGAGATACCAAATCATATGCCTGATTATATAGAAAAAAAAGTAGGGTTATGGAGAACTAAACCTGATGACAAAGCTTTAAAACCTTTGTTTTCTACAGGTGCAGAGTTACATATTTTAATTATGAATGTAGAAGCATTCTCTACTAAAAAAGGGGTAGAGTTCGCAGCTAAATTTTTAGCTAGTCATACAACTTTGATGGGTGTAGATGAGTCTACTACAATTAAAAATCCATCAGCTAAAAGAACACAGAATATATTAAAGTTAAGTAAACATACAAAGTATAGAAGAATACTTACAGGTTCTCCTGTAACTAAATCACCGTTAGATTTATATTCACAATGTCAATTTTTAGATCCTTTTTTATTAGATCAATCTTCATACTATGTATTTAGAACTAGGTACGCTATTTGTAGAAAGATTAATGTATCAGGCAGATCTGTTGAAATTGTTGTAGGCTATAGAAATCTTGGTGAGTTGTCTGAGAAGCTAAAAGGTTTTTCATATCGTGTATTGAAAGATGATTGTTTAGATTTACCTAAGAAGACGTTTGTAAAACGTACAGTAGAGTTAACTGATGAACAGAAAAAATTATATAAACAAATGAAAGAAGAAGCTATTGCTTTCTTAAATGGTAAGATGGTTACATCAGCTACAGTAATTACACAGCTTATGAGATTACATCAAATAACTTGTGGTCACTTCACATCTAATGATGGCAAAGTACAAGATGTTAAAAGTAATCGTATTGGTCAACTGATGGATGTACTAGAAGAGATGGAAGGCAAAGCTGTTATATGGGCTCACTATAGATATGATATTAGAAAAATTGTTGAGGCTATATCAAAAAAATATGGTGAAAATGCGGTGGTAACTTATTATGGTGACACGTCTACAGATGACAGACAAAAAGCTATTACGCAAATACAAGACCCTGAAAGTCCTGTTAGATTTATTGTAGGTACACCTCAAACAGGTGGTTATGGTATTACACTTACAGGTGCATCAACAATGATTTATTATTCTAATGGTTATGATCTTGAAAAAAGAATGCAATCAGAAGCTAGAATAGATCGTATTGGTCAAGAAAAACCTATGACGTATATTGATTTGATTGCTGAAGATACCATTGATACAAAAATTGTTACATCATTACGTAACAAAGTTAACATTGCATCTGAGATTATGGGTGAAGATTTAAAAGCTTGGATTTAAATAAATGAACACAGATTATATATACTGGTACCGAGAAAATTTTTTTAACTTTAAAGAAAGAAAAAAAATAGTTTCTTTTATAAATAAAAATTATACTAAAATAGAACCTAAGAAAAATGGTGCTGCAAATTTTAAGGGAATATCTAAAAAGAAAACTAAAACTTTAATGATACCTTGGGGTAAACTAAAAGGTGTAACTAAAAATTTAGAAAGCATTATTGATGCAGATAACCAAGTAAACTTTGGTTATAAACTTTTTCCTATAAATGATAATAACAATATTTTGTTTAATATATATTCTAGCGAAGAAAAAGGAGAATACGACTGGCATACCGACACTTCAAATTCAAGTTTTATTGATACTAAACTAACGGCTTTAGTTAATTTATCTGAAAGTTACGAGGGAGGAGATTTTTTAATCTTTAATGGAGGGGTAAGAAAGATAGATCTTTTTAAACCTGGGACTTTGTTAATTATTAAATCTCATCTTAACCATAAGGTTGAACCTGTTATTAAAGGCATAAGAAAAACTTTAACTATATTTAGACATGGTCCGAAGATGATCTAAAGTTTTTGTAAGAGAACTAAAATAACACCACCCATACCTGTGATGACTGCTCCCATAGATACTAATAATATTCTTTCTACTCTAGTAATCTGTCCTTCTAATTTGTGAATCTTGTCGTGAGTTTGTTTCTGCATAATTCTGCAGAGTTTTTCGTGTGAGTCTATTCTTTGTAGTGCGTTGTCTTTAGACATTGTTTGAAACCTTTCCTACTATAAAACATATTGGCTCTAATATTTTTCTATATATTCTACCTAACATATGTGTTTTACCTCTAGACTCTTGTCTAATATCTATAGTTCTATGAACAGCTATGTGTTCTAAAACTTTTTTAATAGTCTTATTTGTTTTTGCTATTTTTACTAATGGTAAGAATAATATGTGATAACCTTTTTGATATTCTGGTGCTAAGTCTTTTGATTGTCTCAACCATATTTTATTTCTAAAGTTTCCAAAACCATAAGATTCGTTCATCATTGTACAAACTATTTTACCACCACTTGTCTCAGCTCCACCATCCGCAACGTCAATATCAGTTCTAGTTCTTATATTAGAACCCGGCTGTTGAACACTTCTATTTGGATCAGCTAAAGCTTCGCTTTCACCTATATTAATAGATCTGTCAATGGCATCTTTAATTTGTTTCTCTCTTGCTTGAAGCGTTGGTGATGCACTCGCTCCTTGTCTAGCTAAAGTATTTTGAACTGTATCTAATCTATTACTCAAAGTTCCAATCGCTCCTTCACCAAGAGCCGATATTTGGTTGTAACCTTCTAATAATCCACCTGGATTGTATAAACCAGATGTATATTTTTGTTGGCCAGGTGTCATAGCATCAAATCTTCTTTGCGATAAAGTGTTTGTATTAAATAAATCTCCACCACCAAATAATCCTGCTATTCCAGCAGCTGCTCCTAAATATGGATTAAAGCTACCTAACGTTGTAGCACCAATGTTTGACGCAATATATCTACCTGCAAGATCTTTTCCAAAATCAACAGCTCCACCACTTAAATTTTGAAGATAATCAAAAAAATCTTGTTCTTCGTCAGTCTTAGTTTGCCCTGCTGCCGTGTTAAAAAATAATTCAGGGTTGTTTTCTATATTAAATCTTTGACCAGCAGAGCCTCCAAAAATACCTTGATCCTCTTTACCTGCTCTAATGTCTCCAAACTCTCTGCCAGAAAAAATACTTCCGCCTGATGGAATTGTTGGTTGTAATATATCTCCAAAAGGTGTTTCTCTGTCCATAGCTCCTGTTGATAACATGCTTGGTGGATTGTTCGGATTAATTTCTGATGCCTGTGCTGTACTAAATATTCCTAAATTATCAAAAAGACTACTTTGATTACCTTGTTTTTGTTCTAATTCTTCTAATGTTTTTTGTTCTTTAGGAGTAAGAGGTCCAAAAGTATCTGAACTCTCTTGTTTAGTTTTTAAAACTCCTAATTGTGTTTTTTCTGCTCTGGTTAAAGGCATTAAACTAATCCTCTGTTTCTAAGTGCTATCATTTTTTCCTCTTCGGATAATAAAGCACTCTCAGTAGGTGTCAAGCCAGTTTGCATAACATTTGGTGTTGCCTGAGCTGTAGATTGTACTACACCTGGGTTTGGTTGTGGTAATTCACCAAGAGAATCTAAGATAGGATCTCTACCTTGTGTTGGTGCTTCTTCGTCAACACCAAAGTCAGATAGTTTAAATTTAAATTCTTTAGATAAATCAGCTCCTTGCA
>Ga0209535_1002459_pt1 | contig 12082 bp, 13 predicted proteins | sample LinPmetageLP28_FD_184041 | JGI IMG/M metagenome (GOLD analysis project Ga0209535, IMG submission 184041) | Marine viral communities from the Pacific Ocean - LP-28 (SPAdes) (version 2) | ecosystem: Environmental > Aquatic > Marine > Oceanic | place: Pacific Ocean | collected 2009-08-22
ATAGGAGCAGGTGCAGGCATCGGCATTGGAGGCATAGGGCCACCCATAGGCATAGGCCCACCTATCGGAGGCATAGGCCCACCCATCGGAGGCTTAGGCATCGGCATAGGAGCAGGCATCGGAGGCATAGGCCCACCCATCGAAGGAGGTTTTCCACCGCCATAGAGGTCGTTATAAAAACTTCCTCCGCCCGGAGTGGCATTAAAAGGAGGTTCTCCACCGCCCATAATCGGATCAGAATATAAAGACGGATCAGTTGTAGGTTTTGGCGGAGTATATATAGGAACAATTGGTTCTGGCGCTCCTATTGCATCAATCGCTTTTTTCGCATCATCTACTTCACTAACAGGAGTTACTACTGGAGGAATGCCTCCTCTTCGTCCGCCATTTCCTCGTCGTCGTCCTCCTGCAATTCCATCTGAGACAGAATCATCAAATGGCTCTGGCTCTCCTGAAGAGCCTCCAACTAAGTTTGGATTAGCAACTGGCTCCCCTGAAGAATTTACACCTGTGTAACCCATACCGCCTTTTCCACCTATTGATATTGGGCCTGACCCTGTATCTATTGGGTCAGAGGGGTCTACATTTCCACCACTAGGGTCGGTAGGAAGGGAGATTTGATCTGGATCAGGTTCAATTCCTGCTTCTTCTGGAGTTTTCCTGAAATAGTTTATTTCACCTGTAAATCCTGCTCTTGGGTCTTTGCCTTGAGCAGATAATTCTGCGGCTTCTTTTGCTAGTTGATCAGCCGTTACAACATTGGCAGGCCTTACTGCTCTTTGCTTTAATCCACCTGAAGCAGGAGAGGAGTTTCCGCCTTTTCCGGGCATTCCTCCTGCATAATTATAGTTAGCAGGCCCACCCCCATTCATGCCTACAGTATGAACACCGTTCATCTGACGCATATACTCTTGAGGGTTTACAGAAACTAAACCTCCTCCTGCGTAGCCTTGATAAGCATAATCTTGCCTTGCCTGATCAATTGCGCTATCTCTTATAGCAGTGGATCGAGCGAGCGTATCGGCTTTCTTTTGCTCATAATCAGCAAGCGCCCTTTCATTCGCCTGATCCATCTTTCTCTGGCCTCTAGCTCCTTCTCCTACAGCAATAGGAATTAAAGAGCCTGCTGAGGTTAGCTGACTTCCAAATGCGCCTGCTGTTCCATCTGCTCCGCTAAACAAAGCTTTTGTTCGATCTAAGTTAGATAGGCTATCAGAGGTTCCCTGTATGGCCTTTAAGGAATCTTGTGCCGCTAATGCGTTTGCGTTAGCGCCAGTAACCGCAGGGCTATTAAAAAGCTTGTCAAGGCCTACTTGATCTAACCCTACACCTTGAGCAGTAGCGGCCGCTGTTGCGTCAGTTGCCGCTTTAGTTGCCGCTGTGCTTGCATCAGTTGCCGCTCCAACACCTGAAGCTATATCACCTACTGCACCTAAAGCTTTTCCTACGCCAAACCCTGTAAGTCCAGACATTATTCCTTCTTTAAGATCGCCAGTTACTGCGGTTGTAGCCAAACCAGAGCCTACTGCACTAGCAAGTGCGGCATTTGCGCCAAGTGCGGTAAGTCCAGACCCCAAAGCCGTTCCGCCAAGCAACGCAGAACCACCAAGAGCAGTAAACGCTGATCCTCCAAACATACTACCCAACAAAGGGGCTAAGAACGGTAAGAATGCCTCTGGCTGTCCTGTCATAGGGTTGGTTGTTAATTCACCTGTTGGGGATAAAGACGCTAATCCTTGAACTTCAACTGGATTCATGTGGACAAGCATACTGTCCCCATATCGACCGTGAGTTGCCATCTGCTCTGCCGCACCTTGCATAGGTCGATTCATCATTCGTTGGTTGTTCATTAGCTAGTCTCCACGCCAAAAAGGTTAAAACTTACGTTAGCGGCACTTACATATACCTTTACAACATCTTTCTGCCCTAAACAGATGCCTATGACTACGGTTTTCGTAGTGCTTGCCGCAAGTGATTGATTATAGAATAAAAATTGCTTGTCGTCTGCGCTTGCGCCTTCAACATGAACGCTTACTCTAAAAGTTATTGCTGATCCTGACCTGTTACATATAACAAGAGAACTTACTGTTGTTTGAGCAAGGTCGGGAACTGTATATAAAACTGTTGCTGTAGTAGCGGATGGATCAGATTGCCCAAGAACCTTGATTACGTCACTCATGAAGCACCCATTAGTAAGAATTGAAACCTACGCAAAGCTAAAGACCCTGTTTTATCACTCTGTCTTTTAGCAATGGCTATCTCATTATCTGCGTTTGACAAGGCAAACTCTAGCGTTTTGCGAGTAATGTTTTCGTTGCTCTGATCATACTCTGCTCTTGCCACTGGAAGTGGAGTCTTAACTGTAGCCATTATCGTCTACCATCCTGTCTTACATCCATTCTAAGGGTTCCCAGTCTCCAACCATAGCCTTCACCTGTACTCTCTATTCTTATCAAAGGGTGCCTTGATCTTGCTCTTATATCAGACTGTCCTGTGCTTTGAGTCACTGTTGTAGTGGCTAATACAGTCGCATCTTGAAGGGGATAGTCTCTACCTTTAATTGTCATAGCTATACTGGGATCAGAGCCTTTAAATGAAAAGTCTGGAATGATTCTGTGCATAAACATAAATGAGTTCCCGTCACCCATCTCAAGGTCACCAGACTCAACAAATGCAGTTAAGGCTTCACCATCGGCATCAAAACCGTTTTCATGCTCATACAGGTAGTTAGCATTAGTTTCTGTAATAATTGAGGAGGCTAAAGGAAAGTTACCTAAACCAGAATCAAACCAAGCTCCCCTAGTCAGCGTTCCTATAGCCCAAAGGTTTTCTTCGTAGTTATATGTAACATAGTTTGTTATCTCTGTGTTTCCTGTACCAATAGGGTAGTACCAAGTTACTTCAGAGTGAGCCGCGTTTTCAGCGGCAAATACTTTAAACGCCTGCCCAACATTTAAGTTGGAGAAAACATAATCTTTTACCGTACATGGAAGTGGCTGAACCGATCCGTTGTAAACAAAGAATCCACCCTCATCCATAAAAAACACAGAACCCCTAGCGTTAACAGCCGCATTAGGAGATATCATAGAGGTGTCTGTGCTTATTGTTGTAAAGTTAAATACAAACGGAGGCCCAACAAATCTCATCGAATGCAGGCTCACATCTGTAAATACAAGTATCTCTTCTCGCGCTTGAACGGCTCCAATAATAATTGAGCCTGAGTTTATTCTCACACCTCCTGCGGTGTTAATAGCAGTGGGTAGCCAGTCAATTGCGTTTTGTTGATCAGAGAATCGAATAAACAAAGGGTCTATAGCTGTAGAGCCTATGGGGTTTGATCCAAAAGCAATAATGTGCTGATCAATATCTGACACCATAACCTGAAGAGCAATGCTTGGAGGCTCAGAGTTTCCAGATATAGTGGTAATATCAACTGCTCGGTTTGATAGACCGCCAGAGGTATCATGATAGTATATCCCTCCACCCCTAACATTAAGCACCAAGTCTTCGCCAAAGTTGTCTTGACTGAAAAGTCTTAACTGATTGCCTGAGCTAATGTCGCTTGCGGAGCCAAAGCCTCCAGAACCCCAAGCATTTACGCCAAATCCTGTACTTGAAACATAAGCGTTAAGACCAGTATTGATCTGATACGCTCCTACTGTTCCGCTACCGCCATCACCAGTATCGCTTGAGTTTGCTGTAACTGTCGTGCCTGAAGTGTCTTTTGCTGTGAAAGTATAAACACTTGAAGATGATACGGATGTTATTTCATGCTCTTGGTTTAATACTGTGGCGGTAATTGTTCCGCCTAGAGTTGCGGTATTTGTAAAAGTTACAAAATCATTAACAACAGCGCCATGATCGGCCTCTGTTACTGTGATTATAGAAGAGCCATCTGTTGCGCCAAATCTAGGGTCACCCGCAGACGTTGTTAGGCGTATAGGAGTAACATCATTAAAACCGTTTCCCTCAGCTATGTAAAACTTAAGGTGAGTTCCTATTCCTATGTACTTCGTAAAAGATAAAGATGCCCATCGATGTAAAGACCTACATACACCTAAAAAAGAACCAGAGCTAAACTTTTGCCAACCACCTATCTTTTCTGGCCTGCCTTGCCTAAATCTAATCTTATCGGACTCATACCAACCCTGATCAGCAGTGTAGTCAGTGCCTTCTCTATTAACTCCGGGAGAAAACTGAAGTTTAGTTAACGCCATTTTATTCTCCGTTATTAACGTCTACGACCTTGGCCCATGCCACCAATACCGCGCATTACTGGCATGTTATTTTCATACTTTGGTTGCAAGGCACGATTCTGTTGCGGAAAATTTTGCTCAAGCATTCTTTGATCCAACATTAGGCCTTGATTCGCCATATTTCTCTGTCTGGCCTCATCTGATGCGTCATATTGTGCTTGTTGCTGTCTTTTTGTCTCTCGCATCTCTATCCTTGGGTCAATATAGTTCTCCGATAAAGGATCGTTAGGCCCGCCAAGCACTTGTGCGTCTAAATTCTGTATCTGAGGCACTAAAGGGTTTTCGTCCATAAACGTTTGCTGACGAGCCATTCTATCTTGGTATCCTTTTTCTCTCCTACTTTTTTCTTCTGGAGATAAATATCCAAAACTACCCGGCATTCCTGTCTCTGCACCCTGAATATCTGAAGCCTGCCCTGCCGCTTTTAAATTCTGATCTCTTGTCTGAGATTGCCCTTGAATCATACCTTCTGGCATAATTGCCATACTATTTACGTCTTGGGAGCGTTGTTGCACTGGTGTCCCTTGCATTCTAAAGCTTTCTGGCCCTTGCGTTTGGATATTCTGGTTGTTAAAATTACTAAGCTCTCCAAGACTATTAATGCCGCTAATAGCACTAAGGTCGTAATTTTGTCCGGGATTTCTGTCGTAAAACCCTTTACTGCCCCCTCGATAAGCAACTTGATCATCATTATTAGGATTATATGCAGGAGCTGGGTTATTCCTTTGCATTTCTCTCTGCCTTGCCCCTAGATTTGGGTCAAGGTGAGGTGGTGGCCCTTGTCTTCCACCCTTAGAACCTCCGCCCATATTAGGATCAGAGTACAAGGATGCAGGGTCTATAGCTGGCCCTGAAGGGTTTTTATAGCTACCACCATACTTCTGCATACCGCCTGCAACACCCGTGTTATAGCTACCACCGCCCATATTAGGAATACGATAGCCACCAGTCGGAGAAGGCGGGGGTGCTGTTGGAAGTGTTCTATTTCCTGAAATACCAGTGTTGTTGTAATAAGGAGAGCTAGGATCATTGCCTGCGGTTGGCATGTACGGTGCTTGATAGCGTTGACCTCCGCCCATAGGACTTGGGCCGCCTTTAGCGCCTCTTCCTATTTGCCCGTAGTTAGGAGCAGGCCGTTGTCCGGGAAATCCTGTGTTTTGCCCATAAGGGCTTCTAGGCCTTTGTTGTTGACCGTAGCCACCTTGTTGACCACCTTTTCCGCCCATAGAGCCTCTATATGCGTTAGAGCCGCGTCCCGGTTGATAGCTTCCACCTTCTCGCTGAAACCCTACGCCTTGACTAGAGCCAAACCGATTCTGCTGAGGCATAAAACTACCCCTGTAGCCACCCTGCTGTCCGTAACCACCTTGCTGACCGCCCTTTCCCCCCATAGAAGACTGCGCTCCCATACGGCTATACATTCCACCTTGATTAACTGGAACTCTAGGCTGATTGTAGCCACCCTGATTGCCAAATCCGCCTTGACTGCCAAATCCGCCTTGGTTATTAAAGCCGCCTTGACTGCCAAATCCGCCCTGTTGTTGGCCGAATCCACCTTGTTGCTGACCATATCCACCCTGCTGTTGACCAAAGCCTCCTTGTTGCTGACCTCCGCCACCCTGCATTGCTCCGCCACCGCCACCTTTACTCATTGATACTCTCCAAATCTAATCATGTTTGTAACTTCTACAGCCCTGTTACCAACCTGTTGACTCCAACGAGAGTCCATGAACTCGTCAGCCGCTTTTTCATAATTCTTGTCAGACATTGCTTTTAACGCTTTCTTAAACTTTCTAAGCACAGTTTGCCCTAAATTAAAAGAAATGTCCGTAATAGCATCTTGCCTTACTTTATCCAGTGTGCAAAACCAAGAATACTCAGATAGAAGCTCGTCTCTTATTCTTAACAAGTCATTACTAAGAAGAAAGTCTATTTCTTTTTCTGAAAGACCCAAACCAGAATCTGATATGTTTCTGCCGACACCTATAGTTTCGTAGCCTCCTGAACACATGTAGACTTTTGACCTTACACCCTCATGGCGTTTAATCATATCTACAAGGCCTGAGCTTTCTTTTGATATATCAGTCACTATTGTTAATCTATAAACAGGCTTGTAGAGCCTAATACTAGTAAAAACAAGAAAACAAAACCTAGCGCCTTCCAGTCTTCGGGATCACGAAAATCCATTATTTACCTCTCATTTTCATAATTTTATCCGCCCCTTTAACACCAAAAGATGCAGTAACCGCCACGTATAACAGGTAACTAAGCCAGTCAGGTAGCAACTCTAGGGTTTCTAGACCATACTTAACTCGGTCTATTATTTCAGGGCTGTCTGTCATTGCGCCATACATAATTGCAACAACAGGGCTTGTTAGCAAAATAACTAAATATTCGTCTTTCCAACTTGAGGCAGAAGCCTCTGCCATTTTAGATTCCCAATCAGCATCACTCTGAATAACGCTCATTTTCGCTTGATGTTTTGCTTGCTTCTCTTCCGCCTTGTTTGACATATAAGTCCCAACAAGGCTAGTTATTGGGGATATCAGGCTCTTAATCATAATCTTTCAACAAGAAACAGCCCAATGATGAGTGGGTATATTCCCCACAACATCATCTCGGACTTTTTAAATCTAGCAGACCCTTCATCAAGGCGCTTCTCTATAGACCTCATACGAACAGCGCATTCACGTTCGTGAGCCTCAAGTCTTAAAAGCGCCTCTTTGACAGTTGCCATTTTAGTTAATCTCTCCTGTAGCTTTTTCAGTCTCAAGTTGTTGGGTAAGCATGTTTAGAAATGCATCTCGACCTACACTTAACTGGTCAAGATTAAACTTAGTGCTTTCTATCTTTCTGTTAAGATCAGAAACGTGATTAATCATTAGCTGTTGCTCTGAGGTCATGTCTTCAAGAACATATTCAGTGTTGTTAATTGTAATGGGGGTTGTTTTTTTCTTGCCCATGTCAAATCTCCTTGCTAGTTAATAGAAATATATTGTACCTTTTTTAATGCTGACTAAGTACATCACCTTTTAAAAATTACCGTAGTTTTGGAATCAACGTATTTAGGGATACAGTAGGATTTATGTGGTATTTCGTACTGAGTTCCGCCCTGTAATGTCAGCTTACGTGCAAAGTAGATACAATGATTTACATCTTCAAAAAATCCAAACTGCTCAGACTTCTCCACATAATCATCTACGAGCGTTTCAAAGATTAGCGCAAAGACAAGCGTTTTCACTACAATACGCGTGTTGCGTTTTCAACCCAAACAAGTTTACAGATGCACTGAGTTGGCTGATAGTTGCGCTGTTCTTTACTAAGCTCTTGACACATAAACCTGCAAGACTGTAGGTTTTTATAATACACAGTCTTACTTTCATCAACATTGCCATCGAGAAAAAACAATAGCGCAAACGCCATCTTCATTTTATTTAGCTAGTAACGCTTGGACTAGAGCCTGTATCTGCTCGTTCGTCTGCTCTTGAATCTTCTCCTGCCTAGCTAGAGAGTCAACAATTGCATCTACTTTTGTGTCCGTTATAGCCACAGCTTGACCGTTAGCCTGAGCTTTACTTGCTGTTTCTTTCACAATGACTTCTATACGCTTTACATCTTCAGTCGTAGCTTCAGCATTAGCCTGTGCCGCACCGTAGCTTATAGCCCCCACGAAAACACTTACCACTAAAGGTAATGCCCACGTAGGTATGCTTATAGTGTTATCACTCATTAAAAGGGTACTCCCCAAGCTGTAGGAGGTGTCTTAGACTTTGTAATCTGATCCGCTACTTTGCCTTCAACGCGGGTAACTTCGTCTGAGCCTAAAGTCTTTTTTACCCAACCGACTACATTTTCTTCCGTAAGGTTATCGTAGGCTGTGTAGCCTTCTGCGCTTGCGTCAGGAGTATAGGACTCCATGCCCGATACTGTGCCTGTGTGGTCGCCATCGGTTTCAGAGGCGCTCCACGCGGCATGTACTACGCCCTTGTCAGAGTCTGTGTTGTATTCTATGTTTGTAATGTTCCAAGTAACTGCCATGTTATTTCTCCTTTACGCGGCTTCTGCGGCTGTAATAGCGGCATTGATGGTGGACATATCTTCACTGCCCCAATCATCCATTGCTACACCTGCTGATAAGTATCCTGAACTTCTCATAACACGCTCTTTAACTTCTTCGTCTGTCATGTCAGAACAGAAATCGTTATCTGAATCTAGGGCGTTTGTAATGACGCTAACGCTTCCTAGCATTGCGCTATACATCTGCGCTTTTTCTTCATCGGTTCTTACTTCACTCATAATTATTTATCCTTCTAGGGTTTCTATTCGTGCGGTGAGTGCCTCAACTTGCGCTGAAAGTTCTTGTACTGCTTTGGTAAGCATGGGAATCAAATTCCCATACGAAGCCTCTAGCCTGTCGGGGTTATCATTAAAAGCTAGTTGGTGTTGCTCCGCGTCACCTAGAGCAAATAACTCTTGAGCTATAAAACCATTTCTTACTTTGCCTTGGTGAGGGTTTGTTCCAAGTTTGGAATTAATATATTTATCTCTAATATCCCACTTGTACTGGACGGGTCTTGTTTGGTTTATAAAATCTAATCCATAAGGTAAATCTATAATGTCTGTTTTATCTCTTTGATCTGATAAAGCCGCTATTGTCTGTATCTGACACCGTAAAGAAGCTGTACTTGAGTTACCTAAAGTAATTTGATTCGCAACACCAGCGGCAGATGGAGTTGAAGAAGTTCCTATAGAAATATTGTTATTCCCTTCCGTTCCTCCATCATGGGAATCATTACCTATTGCAATATTATTATCTCCAGTAGTGATTTCAGCCCCCGCACCTAGACCTGCACAGGTGTTACCAGCGCCTTCTGTAATAGAATCACCTGCTTCAGCACCTACAAGGGTGTTGTTTGTGCCTGTGGTTACTGAGGTTCCTGCAAAATATCCTAGTGCGGTATTGTTTGAGTCTGTAGCTGAAGTAAAGTTTTGAGAGCTTAAAGCGGCTCTACCAATAGCTGTTGATTTGCTACCTTTGGTATCATCACTTAAAGCGGCTTGACCAATCGCTACATTTTCTTGACCAACATTAAGAGCATCACCTGCTAAACCACCAATGAGGGTGTTATGAATGCCTGTGCTTACTGCGGCTCCTGCACTAAACCCAATAGCAGTGTTATAAGTATCTGTAGCCGATGTAAAGTCTTGAGATTCTAAAGCACTGTATCCTAAAGCTGTTGAGCGACTTCCTAATGTATCTGCACTTAAAGCAAACATTCCTAGTGCTACGTTAAAATCAGCATCCCGTAATGCATCACCCGCAAGACCACCGATGAGGGTGTTTTGTATGCCTGTGGTTATCCTTAGACCCGCATCGTAACCCACGGCAACATTGTAATTATTTGTTGCTGACGTAAAGTTTTGATTTTCTAAAGCACCAGAACCTATAGCTACTGCTCTACTGCCTAATGTGTCAGTTTCTAATGAGTTAAATCCCATAGAAACATTGCTAGAGCCTTCAGTTAAAGAATCACCTGCAAGACCACCTATAAGAGTGTTGTGTGTGCCTGTGGTTACTGAGCCACCTGCAAACATACCAACAGCGGTATTATAGGCATCTGTAGCAGATGTAAAGTTTTGACTAACTAAGGCTTGATAGCCAATAGCTACGCTTCTACTACCTAGAGTATCACCGCCTAAAGCACCAGAACCAACAGCTACATTGTAATCAGCATCAGTCAGCGCATCACCTGCAAGACCACCGATGAGGGTGTTTTTTATGCCTGTGGTTACTGCGGTTCCTGCGGCAAAACCCACTGCTGTATTTCTAGCATCACCGCCACCACCTGCGTTTTGAACTTTTAGAGCTTCAGAGCCAACAGCAGTATTACCGTTATTGTTGGTTTCTGCGCTTAAAGCAAGAGTTCCAATAGCTACGTTGTTGTCAGCATCTGTAAGTGCATCACCTGCAAGACCACCAATAAGGGTATTTTGAATGCCTGTGGTTACTGCGGCTCCTGCCTCGTAACCCACTGCGGTATTGAAGGTATCTGTAGGCGATGTAAAGTTTTGATTAACAAGAGTGCTATACCCAATAGCTGTAGATTTATTTCCTTTAGTGTCTCCACCTAAAGCAGTAACACCAACTACTGTATTAAAATCAGCATCAGTAAGCGCATCACCTGCTAAACCACCAATGAGGGTATTTTGAACGCCTGTGGTTACTGATAGACCTGCATTTTTACCAACAGCTACGTTGTAACTTGATGTAGCAGAAGTAAAGTTCTGCGTAAACAAAGCTTGATGTCCAATCGCAACAGTGTCTTGCCCTTTAGTGTCAGATGAAAGTGCCGCCATCCCTACAGCAACATTATCAATACCAGTGTTAATTACATCACCTGATGCATATCCGACAAATGTATTGTTATCACCAGTAGTAATCGCAGTACCTGCTTCATCGCCCACGACAACATTAAAATTACCACCGCTTGCAATGCTGTTACCTGCGTTGACACCGAATCGGACGTTAGAGGTTCCTGCGGTTGGGGTGGATAGAGAGCCGTCTGCGGCTATGCGGAAGCGTTCATTGTTGTTAGTGATAAATCGTAAGTAATGGTCTGTAATAGTGCCAAATAACCCTCCTGTGCCGTCTGACCCCATATAAAGCGTTCTCGTACCATCAGTCTGGCTGATGTAACCTCCAGAAACAGTTAACTTTGTATCAGGTGAGCCAGTTCCAATACCAACCCGATTAACATTAGCATCAACAAACAGCATATGGTCGTTGCCGTCAGACTCAACGCGGAAGTCAGCGTTTGCTCCTGTTTCGTTTATAACAACATTACCGCTATCTTCAACAATAATTCTTTTAACGCCATCATCCGTTTGTAAGGTAAGACCACCAGAACCTTTAGCTTTAATATCTTCAACTAATAAATTACTACCAACGGTAACTGTAGAATTAAACGTAGCCGCACCTGCCGCTGACATATCAAGGGTAAGGGCTGTGATGGTTGAACTAGCGTCTTGTCCTTTAAATAAAAGGTCTTTATCTTGAACTCTGCTTTCAATTACAAAATCACTACTATCATTTGTAAATAAGCCAATTTCAGTACCACCATCTTTAAACTTCCAATCTCCACCATCAGCATCAAGAATAATGTCTCCAACAGCGTCTAGTGTTAAGTCTGCCGCTGAATTAAAACTTAAATAACCATTGTTTTGAGATTGTATTTTAAATCCATGGTCTGTATCTGTACTTCTAAAAGTAGCAATATTATTTCCATTAGTCGCAGTAAAAGAAGCAACAATTGCATCTGTTCCTGTACCTGTTTGACCAACCTCTATTCCGCCCTCAAAAACAGAACCAGCAGTAGTAGTAATTCCTGCTGAAGTAACCTTAGAATTAAACGTAGCCGCACCTGCGTTAGACATATCAAGGGTAAGGGCTACGATAGTTGTATTATTATCTTCACCTTGAAAAATTATATCTTTGTCATTTACTAAGCTACGAATTATAAAGTTTGAACTTGTTTGTTGAAACATTGCGGTAGTAACAGCGCCATCTTGGAATACAATATTTCCATTGTCTGCATTTAAATTAATGGATGATGCTGAATCTAGTGTCATATCACCAGAACTTAAAGCAAGGGTAGTCCCATCAAGCGTGAAGTTATCTACCACTACACCTGCGTTGGCTGTTACAACACCACCAACAGTCAACGTGCTTGCCATATCCACAGCACCATCGATATCGACAACGTCTAAGTTGGTGGTGCCATCAACATCAATGTCTCCAGAGATGTCTAGGGATGTACCTGTTAAAA
>Ga0209535_1002460_pt1 | contig 12077 bp, 20 predicted proteins | sample LinPmetageLP28_FD_184041 | JGI IMG/M metagenome (GOLD analysis project Ga0209535, IMG submission 184041) | Marine viral communities from the Pacific Ocean - LP-28 (SPAdes) (version 2) | ecosystem: Environmental > Aquatic > Marine > Oceanic | place: Pacific Ocean | collected 2009-08-22
CCTACGCAAATTCCCCATCTTCCTGTATCATGTCCCATTTTTACTTCTCCTTTAGGTTGTGGGGGCTTTACGCCCCCTGTTAATTTTTAAATAAAACCGTATTTTTCATCTTCTATCCAACGATCTTCCATACCGTCAGAAATCCAAGCGTTTGATCCATAAGGAACTCTACAACCCCAATGATCCTGATTTATATAACCGCGATCATTAACTTTTTTTGCTAAAGCATCTGCATCATCCCAATGATAAAAATCGTGATCGTGATGATACTCACGCCCTTCTGCATCGTAAGACATAACAAGAAAAATTGTTTTGCCATCTCTAGCTTTATAATCTGTTGAAGCTGCGTGGGCTGAACCTTTTTCTATTTTAATTTCCATTTTTTGCTCCTTTAAAACTCTATACTGTTAACTTAATGTTAACACCTACAAATATCAACCCCTATAAAGCATTTATTTTAATTATTTTTAAAATATGTTAAGAAGTAGAAAACGGAGCCTTTATGGAAATAAATATAGTTGACATGGTTTTAGGCTCTGCAATGGCCCTTGGAGTTTGGTGGATACGCTATCAACACGGGGAGCTACGCAGAGTTACTATTTTATTGAACCGAACACGCGAAGAGCTTGCCCGTGAATATGTTAGTTTACACAGACAGGAAATAGATGTCGGAAGAGTTATTGATAGATTAGATAAACTTGAAGCAAAATTAGATAGAATTTTTGAGGTGAAATAATGGAAAATATGCGTCTGCCTATAGCCCTTGTGGGTGTATTAGCCATGCAGCTTGCCGGAGGCGTGTGGTGGGTGAGCCAACAGGCTGCCACCATTGAAGCACTCACGGAAGACATTGCGGTGCTCACGGCGTCTAACAGCGCTGCTGATAGGACTAATCTTATTCGAGATGTAGAGCAAAATAGTGATAACATCGAAGAGATAACAGATATTCTTGTAGAAATTTACGAGGATATGGAAGATGAGGATAGTTCTCTATATGCAGAAATTGACCAAATACACGAGGACGTAGGATCTATGGCGTCCCATATGATGGCTATTGTGAAGCTGCAATCTCGCATATCAATCTTAGAAAACACTGTAGAATTTACTCGTAAAGACGGTATTTAATATGGACCCCATCAGCCTGCTTACCACTATAAAATTAGGTATTAGTACCGGCCAGTCTCTCGCTGGCTTGAGTAAGCAGCTTGGGCAATTTTTTGACGCTACCGACAATGCAAAGAAAAAGTTGCAGAAAAAAGGCATTACCAGCTCAGACGTAAATAAAATTAGTATGGACCGATTTGCAAAACTTAGAGCTGCGGCAGACGCTGAGGAGCAATTAAAAGCTTTTATTTGTGACCCTAGACAATCGGGGCTGGGCCCATCACACTGGCAGACACTTCTTAAAATACGCAGGGAAGTCCTTCAGGAAAAACGTGAGGCTGAGGCTCAGGCTAGAAGGGACCAAATAGCAAACCAAGAGTTAATGATTACTGTAGTAGGGATAGCTGTACTTCTGGTTGTTACTTTTGTAGGCTGCACCGGCTACCTCCACTACATGGGCTGGCTAAATTTAAGGGATTATTTTCCATGATTTACGTTCTAATATTTTTACATTTTGTAAACACTGACAACCTCAGGTATTACCAAATTGGCTCTTATGGGGATCTTGAGAGTTGCAAAATCGAAAAAGAAAAAGCTAAGATCATGGTAATTCATTCAAGTATGGCTTTAGCGTGCCTCGCCGTAAATCCGCAACAATAGAGAAGAGAAATGGCAAGTTTGCAGCTTATGATAAAAACGGTAAACTGTTAATACTTAGCCACAGTTCCAGATTAGTGAAAGGTTATCTTTATGGACAAGGAAGAGAAGGAAGCTTGGGACCTAAATGGAAACGGAAAGATTGATCCTGACGAGCGTGAATTACTCTTAGATAATAAAAAAAGAGAAATTGAAGACATGGACCACAAGCGCAACGCGCAGTTAAAAATGACGTGGGTGGCTATAAGTGGCCTTATTTTCTATCCGCTTGGCATCGTTGCAGCTTCCATAGCTGGGTTTGATACAGCCGCTGAATTAATTGCTGACATTGCAAATATATATATTGTCAGTGTATCAGCTTTAGTCGGGGCTTACTTTGGCTTCACAAACATGGGGAATAAAAAATGATTGCACAATTATTAGGTCCCGTTGCAAGCCTCGCAGGGTCTTGGCTGGATGCAAAGACAACAAAGCAAGCAGCCGAAGCTAAGTTAAAACTTACAGAGGCAGAAGCGCGTAGTAAAATTTTACTCTCAGAAAAAACCTCAGTGGCCGACTGGGAGAGGATTATGGCGCAGGGTACGACTAATTCTTATAAAGACGAGTATTTAGTAATTTTGTTTAGCATTCCATTAATTTTGGTTTTCACAGGTAAAAAAGGGCGTGAAATCGTTGCAGAAGGTTTTGTAGCACTTCAAGCCATGCCGGAATGGTATCAATATACATTAGGAGTAATCGTAGCTAGTAGCTTCGCCGTAAGATCAGCAACTAAATTTTTTAAGAGGTAAACATGACATTTAAATTAAGCAGACGCAGCCTAGACAGGCTGGAAGGTGTAGACGAGGATCTACAGTCCGTAGTTAAAATGGCTATCACATTATCAAAAGTAGACTTTGGAGTTATTCAAGGCATGAGAACCCTTGAACAACAGAAAGAGCTCGTCGCCTCTGGGGCCAGTCAAACGCTAAAGTCTAAACACTTAGAGGGTAAGGCAGTCGATCTTATGGCATACGTCAACGGACGCGCCTGCTGGGAGCTCAATGTGTATGATGATATAGCTGACGCCATTCGAGATGCGGCTATACAAGTAGGCGTTCCTATTTGTTGGGGAGCTGCATGGGGCACGCCTCAGGCTAAATACCCAATGGATATTCGTAAGTGGGAAGGCACTATGGAAGAGGCTATGAATGCATACATAGACCTTAGACGTTCTCAGTCACGAAGACCATTTTTAGATGGTCCTCATTTTGAGAAAATAGACTAAGTATCACCTTCGGGCCGTATCTTCGGCCTAGGTACACCCTTGCTCATTTTGTCTGTTTTTTTGCAGAGCATCGCCTCTGCGTCTAATTGTATGTAAAGTGGACCGTTGTCTATCATTGCCTCTAGACACATCTTTTCGCTTTCATACCAAATAACGGTAAAAACATTTGTATTCGCCACAACATAATAAATAAAAAGTCCAGTAATATATTCCATTGTTTCAACTACTCTTTCTGTTAGATAGAAGTTCGCGACGGCGACGTTGTAATACTCTGGGTGTAATATAACACAAAATCGCCGTCGCACGAATTACCTAGGTAACCCGTATCTGCTTTTCACCTGTACTACTGCCTGCCTCGAACAACCTAGCACCTGACCACACTCTCTTGGTGTGAGACCTTTTTTTAAAAGTAGATTTACTTTTTCGGCTTTTTCTGAAAGCTCTAATATTATTTCTGGTTTTTCTACCCCTACGTTTAAATCGCTAATAATTTTATTAGGTTGATAAGAATTGCGACTTTCTCTTTTATCTTTTCGCTCTTTTTTACGTAAGTCTTTCCAAGCTCTGCTATAAGCATATTCAAATTGCTCAGTTGTTAACCTATTCGCCATCTAGTTTTCTCCTAAGCATTGCCAACAAAGTTAATATTTCTCCGCTGTGGTGTACGTTAGGGTCATCAGCACGTTTCTGGTCATCTCTGATTATCTCAACTTTACGCTCTAACCTTTTAAGAATTATTTCTATTTGTTCATTCATATCTCTCTCCTGATTTGTTTATATCGTTAACTTAGTGTTAGCTTAAAATAAACACAAGAAAAAAATGCCCCACCGTTTAAGTGGGGCAGTTCAAGCAGTGTTGTAGAGACAGGGAGAGAGAGCTCTACTGTATACAAGATATTGTAGTTACATTTGCATTTAAACACAATACGTCGTAAACTTGCGGTGTTTTAATAAAGGGGATCTTTTATGGATCAAGATCAAATAGATGAAATTTTAGACGCTATGAAGCGTCCACATAGAATATCAAATAAATTTGCACTTCATCAAAAGTGTGCAGATGCGGCTGTATTGATAGAAAGTTTAATGTCTGGCGCAAAAGAAGAAGCACCTAAAAAAGATACAAAAAAAAAGCGAGCTCGTGACGAAAACGGGAGGCTCAAAGCTGATGACCCGTCTACTCCAGAAGTAAATGAGGCTTGGGATTAATTACCTAAAAGCGCCTAACCCAAATTGATTTAATAGCATTTGGGTTCTGGCATCTCTATCTTTATTTTCTGGGTTTAAGCCCATCGAGGTAGCAAGTCTTTGTGTTCCAGACGTTGCAGCTCTAGATCCTTGTCGCGCTCTTTCAATAGCTGGGACCAGTGCTTCCATTAACTCTGCTTGCTTTCTTAATTGCTCAGGAGCCATGCGCTGCGTAAGTATGGGGGCAATTTCAGAAGATACTTCTTGTATTCTTGTGGCTTGATTAGGCCCAGAGACACTATCTAACAAGCTAGATGCGGCAGTTGATGTGACGCCTTGCTGGCCAACAGTTTCACTTAAATTTTGACCTACTATCTGTTTCATTCTTTCCATTACTAAGCCACGAATAGCTGTTTTGGAATTAGCGTTAACCATTGCAGCTTGCATAAGTGCAGATGATGTATTGTTAATTTGTCCAGATAAAGTTTCCATAGCTCTATCGCCTAACACCATAGCCATTTTTTCTTTTACAGCTCTAGTATTTAAAGATTTTAAAATTGCTAGATTTTCTATAACGATTGCTTCGTTATCACCTCTTGGGTTTACTCTAGCATTTGCAGCTATTTCATCTATTCTGTTTCTTAATGCTTGCCTTAGTTGCTTCAAGCCTATTTCATCAACTGTCTCAAGAGCGATTGTAACGTCTTCTCTAGTTATTCTAGGGCTTAATATGTCGTTACCTAACTGAGCTGCTAGTTTCTGGTCTATAGCATCCTTACCAGCGGCTCTGGCAGCTTTATAAGAAGGATTTATTTCATCTAAAGAGTTTCTTAACAGTCTAGCCAAGTTAAATTTAGATTGTGATGCTGCGTCTTCCCCAGCTCTACGTAGTGCCTCACCCTTACTGTAGAGCTGCCTTGTTACATAATCTATAGTTGCAACTGATGGATTTTCAAAATCTATAGTTTCTCCAGCTTCTCTAAGTAAAGTTTTAGCACCGGTTAAATCTGTTGGGTCAACTCTACCAAGTAGATCTATAACAGCCTGACCGCCTTCGTCAGCGTTGTTAATAGAGAAATCGTATGCATCTCCGTAAAGCTGTCTTCTAGCTTTTGCAGTGTCTGACATTATTTCAGCTTTTTGAGTTTTTATACCTCTACTTATTGGCCCTAGTAATTGAGTTAAAACATCATCTAAATCATTTGCAGCTACTACAGATGTATCTGTAATATTTTCTTTTGCTATTCTAGCGCCTGAACTTGGAGAGTTTACAACAACATCTAGCAATGCTGAAGTATTAGGACCTAGTGTTGATATAGAGCCATAGGGCCCAGATGTTTGAGCACTTTCTACAGCGTCGGCTGCATCCATTGCAAGAAAATCTTCTACAACTTTTCCAGCGTCTTTCTTAAATCCAATTTTTTCTATTATGTCAGAGATTGGCTGTTGTAAGTATTTACCATATAAGTACCCAACACCTTTTGAAACCGGCACACCGCCACCGCCAAACAGAGCACCCGTACCAGTGCCAACTTTTACGCCGGTGGTGTAATCGCTAAAGTCTCCTGTATTCACTAGATTAGGTAATCCTGAAACAGCGCTTTCTGCTCCTCCTAATATTCCTCCATAGGTTGCGCCTTGGCCTATTTGTCCTAGTAAACTGGTAGATGTAAGAGGTGGCGCAAATGCAGCTCCACCGCCAAGAGCAAACCCAAGTCTGGAAAGCCTTGAAGCTATTGGGGCTTCTTGGGTTCTTCTGTCTATGGCGGTTTGCATAGTGTCTAAAGTTGTTTCGTATGGAATGCCTGTATTATAACTTCTTGCCAGCGCCCCACCTCTTTTGACGTATTCTCTTAAAAATGGAAAATATTCAAAAGCAGACGTTGCCCTAGTTGGTAACTCTCCAGCAATTTCTTGAGCTATTTCACCTCTTGATATATCTCCAGCTCTTTTTGCGCCTTCTCCAGATTTCATAATTTCTGAAATTTCTGTTAAATTGGTTGTACTATACCCACCTTTTTGGTCTACAAATACAAGACCTCCGTCGGCCTCACTACTAACTACGTAGCTACCATCGTCATATTGTTCCACAAGTTTGTAACCCTCAGGAACCTGAACTTCCGTTGTTTCTTGTTGTGTCCAAGACGGTCCAGAACCTGAACCGCCATCTGTTGTCCAAGAGGGTCCACTCATAATACTTCTTTCCAGCTAGATGCTTTATTTTTTTGACCGCCTGTATATTCAAAATATTTACCATTATCATCTTTAATAAGATCACCGACTTTTGCATCATTAAAATTGATATAATATTGGTCAGGCTCTTGAAGCCAATCAAATGAGTCAACTTTTTCTTGGCCGCCCAGAGCTTCTATTAATTTTTGTGGGTTATTTGTTTTTTCAAAAGCTCTTCGTATCAGATTTTGATATCTTTCCCTTATTTTTTCTAAATCTTTAACAACTTTTTCTTGAGATTGATTTAAATTTAATCTTTGAATATCAGCTTCTAAAAGAGTTAATTCTTTTTCTGATACCGCACCTAATGTAGCTCCAGTTGCTTTAAGAGCTTTAAGCGCGTCTAATGCCATATTAGATCTAATTGTGTCTACGTCTATTCTAGCTTCACCAGCGGCTGTAAATGGAGCAACCCCTGTAACCATTCCCCAAAAACCAGTTACACTAGGATTATTTTCAACTTTACTAATTAATTGGTCTATAGTCTCAATTCTGTTTACAACATTTGAACCAAGTTCACCTTCTGTATCTTCTAAACCTTGCAGCCTGTTAGCTTCAGTTATCATCATTGTTGCAGCTTGAACTAAACCAGTTCCAGCTTCTCCCATCATTGGAGCTTGCATCATTAATTCTTGAGCAGCTTTCCTATAATCACCAGCCGTTGTTAAACCAGAAAGCATACTGCCTGCCCCACCTAACATTTGCTGCATCATTGTATTTCTTGCCTTTGCAGCCGTGGCTTTTCTATTTTGGTCAGATATCTTTTCAAAATTAGACATTAATCCGGTTACTGCGCTTCCCTCTTTACCCTGCAATGCTCTGCCTGCATCTCTAATACCAGCAAATGCAAGCATACGTTTTTGGTCTTTAGATAGAGTTTGCTGTGCCGGCGTCTGGCTTTTTTGAAATTGACTTAAAATGTCTTGCATAGCTGTAGCGTCAAAAGTGTTTTGCAATGAAGCTGGCGGCTCAACGTTAGGCTCTACATTAACCACTTCAGGAACACTAGGACCACTGCCACCACCATCATTAGGTGATATAGATAAAGGTGGAACTACATTTAAAAGCGCTAACTCTTCAGACGTGGCTTCAGCACCAACAGGTATACCATTAATATTTATTCCTTGTTCCGCAAGTGCGTCTAGATCTGCTTGAGTTAGTCTGTAAGCTTCTTCCATTAGTTAACCTCCAAACATTGCTGGGAAACCGCCGCCAGTTCCAAGTGCTCCACCAGCTTCTAATAATTTACCAACTGTACCCATAGGATCTTTTTCTGTTGTAGTTCCGTATCCAGTTGGTATGGCGCCGGCTGCGCCTGTAAGCACTCCAAATTTTCTTAGTGGGTCTGCGTATTGACGTAAAAACTCTTGGTATTCTGCGTCTAAACCGGCTTGGTCTACACCTCTTTCAAGACCGCCTGCCGCAAGTTGTCTGCCAAGTATATCCGTCTGAGCTCCTAGACCTGATATGCCAGCCCCAAGCATAGACTTGGCAGCGTTCATTCTTGACATATCTTCAGCGTTTGCTCTCTGCACAGCCCCTAAGTAACCTTGTGATTGTAAATTACCAATAGTTTGCCCCATGTTAGCTTCAAAGGAGCCCTGACGTTCACCTTCATACAAGTCTCGTCTAGCTCCACCAAAAGCTCCTCGTGCAATCATATTAGCGTCTTCGCCTACACGAGCCTGAGCCCTTTCTCTAAGCATACGATTTACAGTTGGGTCTACAACATTAGACGTAAATTGATTTGTGTATTCGCCTATGTCAGCGGCTCTCTGTGCCGGCGTCCTGTTAGCCATGTCTGAAAATATACCGGATGCTGCCTGTATTTCAGAAGGCAGCGTCAGGGCCCCGTAGCCTGTCATGGCTTGCTGTTCTAAATCACTTAGACCAGCTACTCTGTCGCCGGTGTATGCATCAAACTCAGTATTTTTTATATCTTCCGCAAAAGGCATAAGTGTGTTTGTTAAAAACGCCTTTTGAAATTCTGGCATTTCCTTTGTTGTTGTCTTCTTGCCCACGATTAAATCTCCATCTCATAATGTCTGTACGTTTCTTTAAACCCTACACTTCCTGCAAATTTGGAAAAGCCGATACGGCCATCAGCTTCAATGCTAGATAATTTAGCTTCTGTCGCTAACAACTTTAAAACTTTTATAGCTGCCCTCATCCAAACTTCCATGTCTACTCCACCCATAAACTCTATAAAAAGTGTGTGTCTTTGAGGGTGTTTTACGACGCTAGTTGTAAACGCCGCTGCTAACGTGTCCTCAATGTATACAGTCCACATAAGAGACTGATTGCTTACTATGTCGCCAACAACATCTTCCAGTGACGCATTACGACTGTTGTTCTCTATAGCCGGTTTCAAGATATTTATAACCTTAGGCAAAATATCATCGATATTATCGACTACAGGCCCAACCTTAATTCTTGGCCTTGTTTTAAATTCTACAACATTATCAAGCATTCGTCGAGCCTACCATGTAGCTAATGCTACTCTTTTCCAAATTGCAGTCGATCCGTCGTGACCGGCAGTGCAAATATATATGTAATTAGTGTCCCAGCTTATCATGCCAGCTACATCTCCAGCCGAACCTGTATTAGCGCTGGGCACAGCTTGTTTAGTTGCTAACTGTCTAAATGCATTATCGCTAGATACAACAGCATACTTTTTGGTTTTATCCCAAAGTAAAATTCCATCTTGTGATGGGTTATCTTCAGGCGTTTTAAAATACAACTTTCCTAAATTTCTTTGCAGATAATTATTTATTTGCCTACCCCATTGCGTAATATCTGGGCCAATAATTGGAAGAATAGGAACCGGCACTATCGTTTACCTCCGGCTGTTGTTTCTAATCTCATTACACCTACACGCCAACTGGCTGGCCTTATACCCTGCACCCTCATACGTAACTGTCTGCCGCTAAATCTAGCGTCTGTAGGATTAGCAGGAGTAAAAGGCCCGTGTGATGTTTCCGTGTCGTTAGGGTGAAGGCGTGTTTTAAATGTCATATTCACGTCACCTTGCGTGACTTCATCAGGTATAACAGATGAAACTTTAGCTATCTGGTCACCATTTCCAATCGATATTGGGCCCGTTTCCGCAAAGATAGTGCCATTGTCTACGTTAAAACCAACCTCGTGTTCTTTTATGTTTGCGTGTGTCCCGTCATATTCTGCCATAAACGGGTATCTAAATACTCCACGCTGTACGCCAGATGTTCTTGATAGTTCACCAATCATCCAATGGTTTTCGTTATAATCGTAAGCTACGTAACGATCTATATCTGTGCTATTAGCTGAAGGATAAAACCACCATATTTCTCCATACTGAGGAACACCCATAGCCCATATTTTGGATTGCTGAGAAGTGTTAATGTCGCCAAATATATAATCGTGAACGTCACACTTAATTGTGTTGACACTGTTACCGTCGAATAAAAAGAAATTTTCTTGCCCAATAAAGAAAACGCCACGGTCTGTGTCTACAGCTCCACGGCTGGTTACAGTTCCGCAAGATGTGCCAACCCTCTCAAACCGGTAAATATCGGGTGGGCCTGAGTATACAGCCCTAAATGCGTCCACGTCAGTAATAATGAAAACTTGGCCTCTGGTTCTTATGCCTTGCATAATTTGACCAGATGTTTGCAGCTCCGTGTCTCCAGCTTGGTTAGTGCTTGCCGGCGTCCACAGATTTCTATCTTCAAATGAGCACCATTGAACTTTACGAGAATTACCGCCAGCCCCCAGAGCAAATATAAACCGTTCTTCTGTTACAACTAAACCTAAATTACTAGTCGGTGCGTTAGTTATTGGTGTTGCTACTGTGGCTAGTTTAAGAGATGTTTCAGTTACATTTACATTTTGCTCTGCATTTGTAGCAGGATAAATTTGTATTGTAATGCCAGTATCGTCTGTGTCGAACCTATAAAAACTATTGCCAATAGGTAAGGTTTCATCAAGTAAAACTGTCGTAGTTGTTGTGCCTAAGACTTTAACTTTTAGTGATGGTATTGTTGACGCATCACTATCAGCATCAGGGTCAGTTACATTTATTGTAAAATGATATTTAGCACCGTTAGTTAAACCAGTTATATTTTGTTCTAGATTTGCCGCCGTTGTGCCTGTCCACTTGGCCTCACCACCACTTATTGCCCAACCAGTGCCAAGCGTCCAACCAGTACCAACAGTAAAGCTATTATTAGTAATTTTCTCAGCACCGCTAGAAATACCTAAACCCCACTCTAAAAGCCTGCCATCATCATAATGACAGCCAACCATAAGTTCGCCAAAATTATCTAAAGTCCAAAATGTAGCAGGATCAGGAATAGAGTTTGCAAGTTGTTGTCTTGGCGTTCCCCAGAAACCTACGCCATAAGATCCTTTACCATACCCAGCAGATACAGCCGCATCTTTACGCCCTGTCGCCAAATTTTGTGGAGTAATGTCGTAACACAAACCGCCACCCGTCATGGCAACTAAAGCATTGTGAGAACCGCCGGCAAGCCATGTACTTTGATTAAGGGCCTCCCAAGCGTGCATCCCTCTAACTGGCTGTAAGGCAAAATCTTGCTTTCTGTCTTGCCAACCACCAATAGGACGCAATGAACCGTCCAACCATCTGACTAAGCTACCTTCACGCCATCTGCCAGATTGTTCATAGTCTGTGCCTATTCTGTAAAAGCCAGATGGTATATCTAAAGGTACTAAAGTCATATTAAGCCAATTTCATTATATACGCCAAAGCATAATAAGGTGGTCTGTTTTCGTGTGCGCCACCGCCCCCTGCATTATCAACCGTTAACGTGTGAGTGTGTGCGCCGCCACTAGCAATACTTACCGTGTGAGAGTGTGACCCTTCTGAACCTGTTGTCTTAGTTTGCAAGCCATTTGGGTTCCAAGTTGTAGCGTTAAAGTCGATGTCTATGCCGGGGCTTAGTGCGCTTTGCAAAACATAACTATCTGTATAACTGTGCGTGTGCGCCCCTGCACTGTTTGTCGTTCCAGTATGAGTATGCGCTCCACCGCTTGCCGCTGTACCAGCGTGATTGTGGGCAGGAATATCACCAGTTGCTAGTGTAACTGTATTTGCACCGCCACTGTTTCCAACATTGTAAGTTCCACTGCTATCAGCGTCAGCGTGAACAATAAATTTACCTGTTAAGTTAGGTGTGCCGTTTGAACCGTTACATAATGCCCAACCAGTTGGAATAGCAGATACCGCACCTGACCACATAATAATGCCGCCAGTAGGCATTGCCTTGTTAACGGCTGTGTCAAGTAAATCAAAATTACTATTGAGAGTATTTCCCCATGTTGAATCGCTACCCCCCACGGTCGGCTTCGTTAAACCTAAATTTGCTGTCGTAGACATATTAAATTCCTTTTCTTAAACCCAACGTACCATTTTTCTAAGCATCCGTCCACGTTCCTGACGCTGCACCATCATCCACCCATGTACCTGTTCCAGCACTGTCATTAGCCCATGTGCCTTGATCTTGTGCGTCATCACTCCAAATGCCGTCACCTTCGCAATATCCTGCCAACCAATAACGCTTGCCTGCAAATACAATATTAGCTCCTACTGCATTTGGGTCAATCTCGACATATGGGCTTAATGCAGTCATTCAGC
>Ga0209535_1002461_pt1 | contig 12075 bp, 13 predicted proteins | sample LinPmetageLP28_FD_184041 | JGI IMG/M metagenome (GOLD analysis project Ga0209535, IMG submission 184041) | Marine viral communities from the Pacific Ocean - LP-28 (SPAdes) (version 2) | ecosystem: Environmental > Aquatic > Marine > Oceanic | place: Pacific Ocean | collected 2009-08-22
AAATATTTTACATTGTTTTAACTAGTGTTTTTAAATTGAGTTGAGCGTTATATTTAACAAAGGTTTGGACTAACTCTGATTTATTACGCCTATCAACTGGAAGGAGAAGAGAACCATTATTAACACCACTGACCACCGAGTTGCTGTAATCACGATTGATATATGCCATTGTATTACCAAGACCATAAGTGTAATCTGTTCCAAGACCAAGTAATTCTGGAAAAAGTTGATTACCAACTCCGTCAGTTGCCACCACAGCAGTGCCTTCAGCAGAACCTTTCCCAGCGTGATATATACCAGTTGTTCTATCTTCATAATCAAATTCTAAATTCTTGGCGGTTCTCGCCATAGTTGCCGAAGACCTTACTGCTTCTTGACCTCCGAGTAATGCTCTTTCAAAGTGTTTTCTTAATTCTAAATCACCCATAATCATTTCTCTATTAAGAGTTTGTGTTGGATTAATTGAACCTTCGCCAAGTTCTACGAGACTTTCAAAATTAGGTTGGACTTTAAGTGGGAATGTAAATGGAAATCGGAGATTGTCTTTCTTGTGTTCTATTTGTTTCATTCCAACTGGAAGTCGGAAGTTATTTTGCTGATAGTTGAGATTGTTGGTTTGGTCTTTATCTAAATATAAATTACAGAATGCTTTGACTTGATTGAGTTGTGGAGTGTAAGAAATATTATCTTGGTCTGCGTGAATATCATTGAGTAAGTTGAGTTGAGAGTTGAGTGGGATTTGTGCTTGATAGGCAGAAAGTTCTTGAGGAGTTGGGACTATATATCGTCCTTCTAATTTGAGATTTCTTAATAAATACATTTTATTAGAAATATCAAAAGCAGCAGCACTACCTTTATCACGGAAACGCTGGAAGAGACACGAAGAGTCTGGAGCAAGGTGAATAGTAAGCATAAGACCATTTGTGAATGCTTGACCTAAATGAATATTACCACTTTGGAATAAATCTATATCTAACTTGAGTGAGAATGGAACACCAAGCATTTTATTGTTATTGGTTTTTAATTGTTGAGCGGTTTTATCAGCAATAATATTCATTCGTCGGTTAGTAAGGTCAGCGTGAGTTCCTTGGGCGAGTGTTCGGTTTGCTGCTACACCCCATAAATAATCTTCGTCGTTGTTTGTGTATGCTTCTCTGAGCGAGGAATACGCTGGATAGTTATGAATATTAATTAATTCAGTATTAGTTTTTTTGGTTTGAATAACAACTTTGTCTATAACATTCTGAACTCCGCCGTGGTTCGGCATATTACAAGCAGTAGAAGGTTCTATATTATCACCATTATTAGCATTACTTAAATTAGTATAGTTAGGTGCTCTGAAACCTTCGTCAGTTGCTTGGTCTTTTAATATGAATTGTCCAGTTAGAACTAGTGTTTTTGTTTCTAATAGTTTTTCAACTGCTGGGAGACTGAATTTAATAATTGGGTTGCTTTCTTTAAATGAGAAACCACCAGCAACTCCATTTGTTCCACTACTTTGGAGGGGATTATCATTGATAGGCGAAATACTAAAATAGTTCTTTTCAATCGGCATTTTATATATATATAAAATATTTTAATTACAGATTTATTATTAAAAATTAATTCTTCAACACTTTCAAAAAGTCGGTCAATATTAGGACATTTTTAATTTAGAGTAAAAGTTGTAAATTATCTTTATTAACCATTATCGTTTTAACTGAGAAGACAAAGTGTATCATACGAGCATTATTAACAGCATACATTCCAGCACCTTGATTACTTCGCTCTTGTGAAAATCCTAATCTGATTTGTGGTTCTGCGTCTTTTAAATTATATACAAATTGTTCGCCTCGTGCTAATTCTCTTGCGTGAAGGTAAGTGTTTGTATAATCAGCAATATTGCCTCCTCTACATTCGCCAAGTTTTTTAACTTGTTTGCCTATAGTTTGGAATGCCTTAACAACTTCATTCATATTAACCACTTTATCATTTTTTGCTTGTGGATTATATGCGTTGAGTGGATAGAGTTTGTTATTAATAAAATATTGAATTGAGTTGAGGTGAGTATTGTGAGGTGGTTGTCCAGTATAATAATTTTGGTGGAAGTGATTGTCTTGGTGTGATACTGAAATATAATGAGTGAATATAGATTTAGCAGCACTTGCTACAGAAGTTATTTCACTTTGGTGAGTTAGTGAGGAACTCGGTAAATTATCTAAGAAACAATCCCAAGAAATAAAATCAAACTGACTTTCCTTAATCATACCTTTCATAAGATTTTGTGGCGGAATGACTTGTAATACTTTTAATTCAACATTTTTTAATTTATATGTCTGTGTATCTAAAGCAGCAGTCGCATTTTGGAAAAATATTTTACAAGTATTACCAGTCATAGTAGTAAGAGCAGTATTAAATACTAAGCAAATTTTATTGCCTGGAACACCAGTCCCACTATTAACTCGTCTTACACCTTCAACTACAAAATTTTGGTTCTGAGAATTCCCAGGGTCTTTTTGTAAAGTCATTTTAGAACCACGAGTTATTCCAAGTAATGCTGGGTCAGTAATATCGTCTTTGAGTATAATTTGTTTTAAAGTCGTCTGAGTTGCTCCACCACCACCAGCAACAACACCGCCATCTATAACTGGAAGACCTCCAGCATAAGTATCCATTTTATAAGTTCCAGCGTCAGTTTTACCATATATTCTCGTCATAACTCTTTTATCACTGGCGAATGTAATTTCAATTCTTAATCCACCGAATAAAAGAATTGGAGTAAGTTTTTCACTCACACCGAAATGAGAAAATATACCTGCCTTTAATGGAATAAGGAATTTTCTAGCAGCAAATTTTTTAGCACACATTTCAATATCAATATCTGTATCCACTGTATCATCTTGTGTCCCAGCACCAGACGAAATTTGAGAGAAGTTTAATGCTCCTAATTCACTATTATCCCTTTTAAATCCGTCTCTACCGACTTCTGAAATCGTATTAACTTTTGACCCAGGGTCTTGCGAACAAGCATAAGCACGAGGGTCTGGAGAAACACCATTTTTTAGTTGATTGTGTTGGTTGTCTTCTTCTAAATATTGATTTTCAATGGAAGACCATAAGTTATAGTTAGTAAGACTTTCTAATAATTGTCCGTTTGCGAGGGAATAAATATCCATTCGGTCTATAACCGACGAAGCACCAGCAGTTGCTGGGAACACAGCAACTCTATTATTAATATCTTCATTTAGAATATCAAAAGAAATATAACTATCTTTACCCTTAACGAAACCAATATCTGGGTGAATAGTGAAAATTGCTTTTTGTTCGGAAGTAAATTCTGTTCCATTATCGGCAACGAGGGAAATAAATTTTGAGTTTTCAGCGACAGACATTTTATATATTATTAATATATTTTTTTTTTCATAATTAAAATATCTCAATAATATATAATGAGTTTAGTAAATATTGTTGAACCGATTTATACACAAATCAAAGACCTTAGCACTTTAGTAAGTAATCAAAGTATTTTAGGTATTGCTGATAGCATAACTGCTGGGACACATACTCTCGGCGGAGCAAACCAATTAATGTTTTTAAAAATAGGTAATACAAATGACGCATTAAATGTAGTTTCTACTTCTGCTTCTGATACTGCTGGAGTGGGGGGTGGTGCTGCTGGAAGTGGGGCGAGAACTATAGCGGTTGAAGGATTATATTGTGATACTGCTGACGGAAATAGATATAAAAAAAGAATATCAACTTACACAATGGCGGGGACTGCTGCTGGAAGTCTATTGACTGGTGTGAATTCTTTTGCTATAGTGAATAAAATATCTGTATTAACTACTGGGTCAGTAAATGTAAATGTTGGTTCTATAAGTGCTAAAATATCAACTGCTGTATGTTGTGTATTGAAACCGAATGAGGGTGTATCAAAAGTTCTGTTATACGGAGTTCAACACGGAAAAAGTTTATTAGTCAAATCATTACACATAAGTTCCTACTGCCAAACTGCTGCTAATATTATAATTGAGGAACAAGATTTAGCAACTGGAAAAAGAACATTAATAACTAAATTATTTTTAGCAGTAAATACAAGTCATATTGATTATCCATTAAATCATAAGGTCGTTGCTGGAAAATATATCACGGCAAATATAACTAACTTAGAAACTCCAACTGGAACTAATCATATTTGTGCTAAATTAGAGGCGATTGAAACTTAAAGAATAATGTTCTATATATTTATATAATGTCTAGATATACTGAATGGTTGAAAGAAAAAGTAATGTGTGATATATGTAAGCGTGAAATAAGTAGGGGTCATATAAATAACCACCTAAAATCTAAAATACATATTAAAAATACTAAAAAAAAAGAAGAGGAAGAGGCAAAAAAAATATGCGAACCAATTATAATTAACTGGAATTAAAGTTAGGTCGTTTTAACTTAAAGAATATTATATACACTATATTATATAATGTCTAATTTAACTGATTTTCAATTAGAAATTTTGCCAGTCGGCATAATTTATAGGTGTTTTTCTAATATTGACGATAAAGTTTATTATGGGTCTTGTGCTAATCTTGACGCTCGTATCAAACAACACAATGGTAAATCTAATCAATGTATGACGAGATTGATAAATGGTGAATTACAATTTGAATTGCTGGAACAACATAGAGATATTCGGAGATATGATTTAAAATTGAGAGAAAGATTTTTTATGGATAATCATAAAGACACTAACCGATGGATAATTAATAAAAATACACCGACGCAAACCGACGCTGAATATCACAAAAAGAGATATGATAAATCACCACAATTATGGGCGGCAAAACAAAAGGTATATTATTGGAAAAATCACGAAAAAGAATTGGCGAGATTGAAAAAATATCAGCAATCAATCAAAGGTAAAGTATGGTTCTGTGATATTTGTAATGTGAATGTTAGTCTTGGCGGTAAGTCAAAGCATAAAAAGACTGAGAAACACTTAGGCAATGTATCCGCCGCCACCGCTTCCCAATGTATTCCCTTGAAAGACCTTAGTAGCAGCAATTCCACCTTGTGCTGAACCACTACCCCCAGCAGATTGTGCTGCGGTTTCTCTTTTATTTTCACCACCCTTATGTAATCCGTGAATTAATCCACCGACTAATGTTCCAATTCCGACCAATTCTCCGATAATTGGGATACTATCTAATGTAGCATTAACAGCACCCATTACTGCTCCGTCAGCGTCAGCACCTAATGAACTTGCTACACTCCGAACTCCACTTGCTACTCTGCTTCCAATTGAACCAGCAGTGTCTCCTAAATCACCAGAATTTTCCGCTAATGAACTTTCATTGGGTTCTGCTCCTCCACCTCGTCCGTCCCCAGCACTACGAGACGCTTGACTTGGTGCTGTAGGGTCAGTTTGAGTTGGTGCTGGGGCACGACCTCCTCCAGTTGCTCTTGCTAATGTTCCTTCTCCACGAAGTCCAGCGAGGTCAAAGTCTGTTGCTTCGTCTCCAGCACGAGCACCTTGATTTACACCTTGCCCAGTTTGAGTTGGTGCTTGATTGTTTGCTGCTCTAACAACCATACGACTGGGGTTTAATATATTTGTATCACCTGCCGCTGGTGCTACTCCTAATGTGCTTCTAATAGCGTCAGCGATATTTCCTATTGCTGTGGAAGCGTCGTCTCCAGCACTACTAGCAATATGGTCTGCCGCATTACCGATACCAGCGAGGTCATTTGCTCCAACTTCAGTTAGATTACTACCGAGTGGTGTTGCTGTTGCTTCACCTCCAGCAGAAGTGCTAGTTGTAGCACTAGTTCCGTCCCCTCCGCTAGTTGCGTCTTGTTTTGCCTTACCTAATCTCTCATATACCTTTCGTCCGTGTTTCCAAACAATACCACTCTGTGTTATTGCTCCACCCCAACCTTCTGCTTGTTGAGAAATAGCATTAAATTTATCTTCAATACCAGCAGTCTTTTTATTAATTGCTTCTTGTTTCATATCGTCCATATGTGCTTGACCTTCTTTCAGATTACTCATATAACCTTGTAATTGATTGAAATACGCCATAATTTATAATAATATATTATATTTTTTTATTCACTATCACTCTCTTCTTCAACGCTACTATTTTCGGATTGTTCGTCAGTATCGTCTTTTTTATTCATACTTGTATTCCATAACTCTTTTTCTTCAAAATTTCGTCGTGCGGTAAGGTCTTGGATATTTAGAAAGCAAAAATCAAATGGTTCTTGTTTGGATTTTTTATATACTTCTATAAATTCTTTTTCACTTCCTCCGAATACTGATAATTCTTGAGACATTTTCTTCAATTCTATTTCTGGCGAGTTTCCCATTAAAAAATACGCCGAAGCATTTATTCTTTGGATAGCATTTAAATATTTAAAATATTGACTAATTATACATATTGATAATTTCCCTTCTTGTTCTTCATTCCCAATGTGTCTATATCTTGTAGTTAGTCCAGTTAATGTATCAACTTTGCCTCCTCCAGTTCTCTTAACATTTACATTCCCAATTATATCCTCTAACACTAATAAATATTTTGATTTGCTTTGGTCGTCTTCAACCATAGTTATGATTTCCTCCAATAAATTATCAGAATAATCTGTGAATACAAAGTCAAATTGCTCTAAAATAGGTTTCATAATTTTATCATTATAGGCAGTATTTGATATTAATATCTTAATATCAAATGTTTCTTTGTATGGAAAATTGGGATTAAAAAATAAATTCGCCATAAATAGGGACTTACCGCTTTTAACTGAACCAATAACATACGCCAAAAATGGAACATTAGGCAGTATATCAAAATCTACTTCACCCACTTCTTCTTTGTCTAATTTTTTTAATGGTAAAATTTTAAATGCTTTGCTATTATACTCTCTCTCGTTGCTCCGCATATCCTTCATACTTTATATAAATCATATATTTTATTTAACTTAGAGTGTAGTTTTTTATCGTCTAATATATCTTCTTCTGTTATTGTATCTAAATGACTTGATAGTTCGTCAAATTCTTCAATACACTGGCAATTATCCAGTGCTTTTTCTCGTTCTGTAATCCATTGTTCTATCTTTGGATTAGGTTTCTCTGCTTCTGCTTTTAATCGTTCTTCTTCTGCTTTTTTTGCTAATAGTTTCTCTCGTTTTGCTTTTTCTCGTTGTCCTTTTAACACTCTCTTTTTCTCTTCTTTATTAGCAATCTTTTCCTCTATTGCTTGTTTAACAAATTCAGCGTCTTTTTTTTTCTCTAATAATTGTTTTCGTTTTTTCTCTCGGTTTTCAGCGACCTTTGCTCTTCCCTTAGCGAGTGCTTCTATTTGCTTATCACTTAAAATTCTTTTAGGTTTCTCTTCAACTGCTTCAAAATCTTCTTGTTCTTTAGCAAAAATCTCAGTATCAACTTGTTCGTAATCTGGCATATAATATTAACAAATATTATTATCTGTATATTTAATCCGCTTGATTGTAAATACTGGTTTGTGGCAACGCTCTATTTTAATTCCTTTATACTTACCAGTGTAATCTTCTCCTTGTGCGATAATATTATATAATGATGATTTTGGAATTCCAAACCAATTAGTTATGTCTTCTTGTGTTTTAAAATACTTACTGATTGTGTGGTCTTCATTAACTTGTTTCTCAACAAAAAAATGATAATACGATTTATTTTTTGTTCTAGTCATTATATAATTAATATGTCTAATTCTTAAATAGTTTAATCACTAATAAATTCCAATTCCTCTAAATCACCATCTTCTTCTTGTTCCTTAAATATTTCTTCTTGTGTTTTAGGTCTCCAAAATTTTAATACATTTTTATAATTATGAACTTGTCCCAATTCGTCTTTGGTCGCCCACCGAGATTTATAATATGCTCGTGTGCTGGTTGAACCCTTAATATGTTCTAATACATTTCGCTCTGAATATTGTTTGTTTTGTTCGTATTTTGTTAGAGTTTTATAAAATTCACTATCCTTAAAATGATACCAAAATTCTCTGATTTTCATAAATGCTTGTTTGTTTTCCATATCTAGGATATAATGTTGTTTTAACACATTATAGACCATATCATTGTCTTGAATATATTTTTTCGTTCTATCACTGACTTCACCGCATTCATAGAGTTTTTCACATACATTTTTATTTTCCCTCTTCTCCCATTCCTTACAATAATGAATTAAATAACCGAACATAGCATATTTATATTCACGCTGAAATGCTAATGATTTATAATAAGTATTTGCTGGATAAATATAGTTTAATTCGTCCTTCTGTGATAATAACATAGGGTCATTAGTGTAAGTTGCCTCAAATGGAATATCTCTTAATCTCCTCTGAATAGAAGCACCCAAATCTCCAGTCATAGTCGGTTTTTTATTACACTCAACGAAGAATGTTGCGACCAAACTAACACTATCGTCATTAGAATATAATTTTCTTGCTGTTATTCCCTTGCCTCCAGTCAATTCCTTGATAGTGTTTAAATTAAATGATTTTTTTTCGTCTGGTTCTCTAAAATTAATAAATCGTTTCTTATCCATATTTGCGATTGCTGGATTTCCTCCGTCCTTAATTGGTTGAAGTAGAACAGCATTGTTTCCAACATAGGCGAATGAACCCATTGCCTCTTGGACTAATTCATTAATCACACCCTTCCCATTGCCTCCACCGCCGTTTGCTATAATGAATTTTTCTATTGTTATTCCATATAACGAAGTTGCTAGAAAATGGATATATTCTTGTCTAACATCTTCATTTGGGAAAATCTCTGTGAATAGATTGTCTATTGTTTCCAACTGAGCGTCTGTCGGTGTTTTCCAATTATATCCAGCAGTTTCTAACACATAGTTTTCTCGTCGTGTTCCAACCCAGTTATGAGTTTTTAAATCATAGCAAGTGTTTAAGAATGGAACTAAATATCCGTTTGTATCAAACTCTATATCACTGAAATCCATAACAGATAGAAGTTGTTTCATTCTCTCAGTTATGCTATTAATCTTACAACAATTTTTCAGCATTTTCGTCAATTTATAGTTGTTTTTAATTTTTTGCTCCACTTCCATTTTTCCTTCGCCTTCCTCTCCGTCCATATCAGCATTTAATTTAGACAGAAGTTTCCCATAATCTATGAAAATTCCAGACAAATAATCACTCATAATTTTTTTCGTTCTCTCCAGTTTCTCGTCGTGAAACCAGCGACCCTTAGTCCCTTCTTCATTTCCTATATATATATATATATTCCCATTCAAATAGACTATGTTATTCTCGTTATTATCTAAGAATAGTTTTGCTTGTGTATCATCACTATCTAAAAAATCATATTCATAATTTTTAAGACCTTCCAACTGAATTTCTCTATATTTTTCAGCATTAGAAATCTTCGCATAATAATACGCAGTTGCTATTGTTATATTGTTCGGTGATAGTTCTTCCCATTTTCTATTGAACTCATATTCATTATATTTATTACTCTTCATAGATATATATTTTGCTAATTTATATTCATTCCCAGTCTTCAGTGAATATAGAATTCTCAACCAATCAGAATAATCGTCTAAATAAGATAGACTAATTAAATCCATATATTTAAATATCTGTGTGGTTTTATCCATTTCTAAATCCAATGTGTTTTTCTTGCTCTGACTATTCTTCATAGTTATTTTCTTCCTAATAATTGTCTTATTATTCATAATAGGCAAGTCTGCTATTTTTAAATCTGGAATTCCATTATCCGAACCTATAACCTCAGCGTCGCTAGGACACCACGCCCAAACACCACTGAGAATTTCTAAATCCTTATATAATTCACAACCATTTTTAGTTTTTAATTTCGTGTTTTTCTTGTAGAGTTTCTCGTCCAATCTGAAAAATATGTGTTTGCCTAACTCCTTCGTCGTGGATTTATAATACGCCGAAGAACCAATGAAATACTCTATTAATTCCTTGCTCTCTGAACTATATTTATTATTAGGCATATGGTCTATATCTAACTGATAAATTGTCTGTGTGTCTAAGGCAATATGATATTGGTTCTGAACTGATTTGTCTAACTTCTGAAACCATTTCTGAATTTTAGGCATTTCATTCTTCACCCAATCTTCATTATAAAAATCCTTGTTATTTGGAATAGAACCTTGAATAGGAATAGGAATTTTTTTCACCTTCCCATTCACATTCGTTATTTCCAATTTAATTGGTCTCCAACTAATATTATGTTTATTTGCGAACTCTATTATTTTAGTCATTATGTATATATTGTGTTTTTTTTTTAAGCGATTTAATTATTCAATTTTGTTGAATATTTAAGAAAATATTTTTTTAACCTTATTCTAAAGTTTCTGGAAATAAATATTAATATATTTTCAGTATCAATTTTGTTTTATTTTTTTTTTCTGTGAAATGGTTTGAAAATTTTGGGAATCTTAGGACATTTTTTCTGCTAATATCCATATATATTTAATAATTTTTCTTCCTTCATAAATAGATAATCACTTATATTACCACGAATTTCTGCTATTAACCAATCTATTATATAATCGTCTGTCCCTGCTGGTGTTCCCTTATCGTCTAATTGTTCTTGGACTATTCTGATTTGTCCGTATATCTTACTTATTAATTTTTTGCTATCCATATATTTTTCACTAATATTTTTTATAATTTCGTCCTTCTCTTCCACTATGTCTTTCATTTGATTACTCAAGTCTAATAACATACCTTCATTTGGGTTCGTTGGAATAGCAAGAGGTTCAACCATTTATTATATAATATTAATATATAAAATGAGTGATTTTAAAACTAAGAAACCGCTATACAAACCAGTGAAAAGCACGAAAAAAGGTAAGAAGGGAATGGTTTATGTGAAGGGAGCAAATGGAGGTAAGCGTTTAATACACTTTGGTGATAGCACTATGAAAGATTTTACACAACATAAAGATAAAGCAAGGCAAAAATCATATTTAGCAAGGAGCGGAGGTATTAGGAATAAGCAAGGCAAACTTACTAAGAATGATAAAAATTCAGCAAACTATTGGAGTAGAAGAGTAAATTGGTGAAAAAATGTCCTAAGGTTCCCAAATTTTTCAAACTATTTCTCAAAAAAAAAACCATACTCAAATGGAAAAAAACCATTCAACAAAATTGAATAATTTTTTTGTGATTTTCTGAAAATATAAAACCATTCTCACAATGTCTTCCCCAGTTCCTCTCACACAACACCAAATAGCAATGAATATAGAAAGTTTCACATATATCAGAGAAAACACTAGGAAAAACCAGCGACAATTTAAGAGAGAAGTGGAAAAAAAAATAGAGAGGTGTGGTGAATTCAGAACAATGATTGCTATTGACCCATTGCTAATGAAGGTGGTGAAGAAGGCAATTGAAACTTACCCATTCAACACAGCAAAAATTAGGGCATTGACTATTGATAATCCATTTTGGACTGAAGACTATTATATTGGAGCAACACGAGAGAGCAATGGTGGTTATGAAACTATTTGCGACGAGCAAGGAGTTCCAAGTTTGGAAAAAATGAAGGAACTATATGCGGAAAAAATAGAATATGCGAAGACACTGGATATAGAACTCCAAGTTGCTAGGGACGGCGAAAAATTCTGGAGATATTCACACTTCTTCCGAGAAGAAAAATTGGGAAAATATCACCAGCGATTGAATGAATATGACGCTGAGTTTCTATCTGACGCTATGGAGTGCGACGCTGAAGAAGTCCCACTCAACATTATTGGAGTTCGTGCTGGAACCGACACCAACACAACATTTAAAAACAATGGAGAAACAATTAGACGAATGGGTATTTCTATGAAGGAAGAATATGAACTTAGAGAAAATATGATGAAGGCAATTATAGGGTTGAACCGAATGGGACACGGAAAACAACTTATTAAAATAGATTAGCAGTAGCATTTATCATTTATAGAATTACAATAAAAATTTTTTTATCTATACTCCCAACTAAAAACACATAAAAAAAAAAGTTTCAACAAAATTGAATAAATTTTTGTCTGATTTTCTGAAAATATAAAACCAACAACAATGTCTCAAG